>Ga0209136_1000614_pt1 | contig 25110 bp, 32 predicted proteins | sample SaaInl0LU_22_DNA_FD_184640 | JGI IMG/M metagenome (GOLD analysis project Ga0209136, IMG submission 184640) | Marine microbial communities from expanding oxygen minimum zones in the Saanich Inlet - ESP_90LU_22_DNA (SPAdes) (version 2) | ecosystem: Environmental > Aquatic > Marine > Intertidal... | reverse complement strand
AGTACAAAATTTCAAGAAATGCAGAAAATGGTGGAAAAGCATGTCCGCATAATGCTGGCGAAACCAAGGATAGAGTTACAACATATAGTCCATCTTTAAGCACGACACGAGCTAATTTGTGCATGCGTGCACCAAGCTGTTAATTAAAAACAACCCCCATTTGTTATATAAATGTCGTACAAGCACAACTACCTCAAGAACCTCTTCCTTTCGGAAAGCTATGCGAATGCGTTGTTCCAGCTCGTGATGGAGCGCAACGCCGCGGAAGAGCCCACGTTTTCTGATAAAATCCTCCGTCGTCTCTGGAAGAAAAAGGAACCGGAAGTTGACCACGACATCAATGACATCGTCGCGACTATTGAATACGGCGAATGGGACCTCGGCATAAACACAGACCGACGAGTGTGTGTGTACACATCGGAATCAAAGGATTTTGAAAAAAAGTATGGAGACTTCCACAGTGAACAAGGTATTACGTTCTGTTCGGAAGATGACCCCGAGGAAATCGTCATCACACAAAACTTTGGACCTGAGGAGATGACCCTGTGCGTTGATGTGTGTCCCCATCTCGGTGAAGAGTATCCGCACGTCCTCAGAGACCTTGAGCGTAAAATCCCCGATGACGACGAAGACTACAGGTACGTCCTTCTCGTCGATGAGTGCACGGTTGAATCGTGTGAATGGGAAGACCTCGTAGAAATCTTCGAGCAGCACGACATCACCCTCTGCTCGTTTAAGGAATTGATGCAATAATTAGATTGAGAATATGCACATACGCTGGAATCACACATGTTTCCTCTGTTCACATCCCATAGATTTTCACGTGTCCCCTGAAACCGGCTACGAATGGCTGGCGTACTATCACTACAGATTCATATACAACCCCGTTCCATTGTTTATGAATCGTATGTACCTCAAATACATTGGCAAAAAGATGCGTCGCGTGTGTACCCACTGTTTCATCACCTACCGACCCATACCATTTAAAGTCCTTCGTGACCGGGAGATTGGAAAGGCACGGGTGCGTCACCTCCCCCCTTTAAGTATGACGCGTAATGAAATTAAGGAATGGCTCGAGGAAATGCCCAAATTTTTTTATCCATAATACACAATTTCAATGTACAAAATCTTAATAAACTTTGAAAAAAAAATGAAAAATTCCCCCCCAGTGAGCAGAGACACACGTAAAATCAAGACATCGTCATGGAGGAGACTATTCAAAAACTCACGCACATAGAACACATACTTAAGAGACCAGACAGCTATGTGGGACCAGTGGAACAGAATAGGGAACAATACTGGGTTCTTGAAGGTGATGCGTTCGTGAAAAAGTGTGTACAGTACAGTCCCGCGTTGTTGAAGATTTTTGATGAAATCTTGGTGAACGCCATAGATAGAAACTCACTGTTCCCAAAGTTGGTGACAAACATCTTGGTCGATATAGATAGGACCACTGGTGCCATCACGGTGTCAAACAACGGTCCTCTCGGTGGCATCGCGGTGTGTGAACACCCGACGGAAGGGTGCTGGAATCCTGAACTTACTTTTGGACATCTGTTGACGAGTACAAACTATGATGACACACAGAAACGCATCGTCGGGGGACGCAATGGCTATGGGGCAAAGTTGGCAAACATCTATTCTTCCAAGTTTGAAATCGTCGTCAAAGATGGTGAAAACAAACGCGTGTACACACAAAGTTGGTGCAAGAACATGACACAGTGTAACCCACCAAAGTTGAAAAAGTTTCAAGGTGCCACCTCGGTGGTGAGCATCACCTTCATTCCAGATTGGAAACTCTTTGGTATGAAAGGAATGACTGATGACATTTATGAAATTTTTCAAAAACGGGTGTGGGATTCAAACATTTGTACAAGCCTCAACTGCAAGGTTAAATTTCAAGGTGAACCTTTACCAAAGATGTCTTTTGACAAGTATGCAAAAATGTACACACAGACGACAACCATCGCCAGCGTCACCACTGACCGATGGTCTGTGTGCATCGCCCCATCACAAGATGGTTTTGAACAAGTCTCTTTTGTCAATGGCATCTGTACCACAAAAGGTGGAAGCCACGTGGACCACGCGGCACAGCAGGTGGCGGCGTCAATCATCGATGAAGTCTCAAAAAAAATTCAACTCAAACCTCAACAAGTCAAAAATACCTTCTTCATCTTTGTCAAAGCCACCCTTGAAAATCCAAGTTTCTCATCACAGGTGAAATCAGAGTGCACCTCCAAAGTTGCAGACTTTGGTAGTCGCTTTGAACCACCAAAGACTTTCGTGAAAGCAGCTTTACGGTCTGGTATTCAAGAAGAGTTGACGACACTTTCAAAATACAAGGAAATGCAGCAGCTGAAAAAAACTGATGCCGGTACAAAGAAATCAAAAATTTCAGGCATCCCCAAACTCGATGACGCAAACAAAGCTGGCACTGCACAATCTCACAAATGTACGCTGATTGTAACTGAAGGTGATTCAGCAAAGACGTTGGCGGTTGCAGGACTTTCTGTTGTTGGTCGGGATTACTACGGGGTGTTCCCTCTTCGTGGGAAATGTAAAAATGTCCGAGATGCATCTGTGAAAACATTGACTGAAAACAAAGAGTTTAGTGACCTCAAGAAAATTCTTGGATTGCAGCAAGGTAAAAACTACGAGGACACCAAAGACCTTCGCTACGGACGCCTTCTCATCATGACTGATGCCGACCACGATGGCTCACACATCAAAGGACTTCTTCTGAACATGTTTCACTTTTTCTGGCCATCACTGTTGCATATCAATTTCGTGGAGAGCATGGTGACACCAATCATCAAAGCAACAAAGGGGAAACAAACTTTAAGTTTTTACACCGACCATGCTTTCAAGGTGTGGTACAACAATAACATTTATGGAAACTGGAAAATAAAATATTACAAAGGTTTGGGGACATCAACATCTCAAGAAGCTCGTGAATATTTTAAAAATATTGAAAAGCTTGTGGTGAAATTTGATGTAGACACCATGACTGATGAATCTATGACTTTGGCGTTTGATAAGAAAAAGGCGGATGACAGAAAAACATGGCTCTTGGACACATCTCTGAAAGACACCACACAACTTGAAATCCCCTATGGAAACATCGCGCGTCTCGGCATCAGTGACTTTGTTCATAAGGACCTCGTGAACTTTTCCATGGCTGACCTCAAACGTTCTATCGCCCACGTCGCCGACGGTCTCAAACCATCTCAAAGAAAAGTTCTCTTTGCCTGTTTCCACAAAAATCTCAAAGAGGAGATGAAAGTGGCCCAGCTGGCGGCGTATGTGGCTGATAAGAGCGCCTACCACCATGGGGAAGTATCTCTGGCCGACACCATCGTCAAGTTGGCAAACGACTATGTGGGTTCAAATAACATGAACATGCTCGTTCCATGTGGTCAATTTGGTACAAGGTTGATGGGTGGTAAAGATGCGTCTCAGACTCGTTACATTTTCACCAAACTGGCACCAGAGGCTCGGAAGATGTTTCACGCCCTCGATGAACCCGTGCTCAAATACATGGAAGACGATGGTCGTACGATTGAACCAGAGTACTACGTCCCTGTGATTCCCATGGTTCTCGTGAATGGCACGGAAGGTATTGGTACAGGATTTAGTTCCTATGTTCCACCATTCAACCCCACTGACATTGTGAAAAACCTTGAACGCGCGATTCGAGGAATGTCTCTCGTAGAGATGACTCCCTTTTTTCGCGGATTTAAAGGAACCATCACAAAAGATGGGACATCATGGGTGGCCGATGGTGTGTGGAAACACGGGTACAAATCTTTGACAGTCACCGAACTCCCCCCGGGGCGATGGACACAGGATTTTAAAGAACATCTCGATGACTTGGTTGATAAAAAAATAATTCAAAACTATACAAATAATTCAACAATTGAAGATGTTCACTTTGAAATCAATGGATACAATGGCGATGATGTCATCAAAGATTTCAAACTGAGAAAAACAATTCACACAACAAACATGCACCTGTTCCACCCAGACAGAGGTATAGTGAAATACACATCACCTGAAGAAATACTTTCAGATTTTGTACACATCAGACTGGAACATTACAAAAAAAGAAAGGAACATCTCATCATCGAGTGTGAAAAGAAAGCACGTCTCTCCACCCACAAAGCTCTGTTTGTGAAGATGGTTGTTGATGAAAAACTCCGAGTCTTTAAAAGAAAAAGAGATGAACTTGAAAATGAAATGATACGTCATTTCCCCATGATTGATGGAAAGTTTGATTACCTTCTCAACATCAGAACGTATCAGTACACCGAAGACGCGGTGGAAGAACTGATGCGAGATGCCGCACAAGCAGAACAAGACCTTCGCGATTTGAAAAAACTATCACACACAGACTTGTGGCAAATGGATATTAAAAATTTATGAGCGTACAATAAGTATGGGTGAAGCCGCACACGTGGCGCTCAGTGCCATCGGCAAACAGGATACGTACCTCCTGTCCAAAGACCCAGAACAGAGTTTTTTTAATTACAAGACAGAACAACACTCTCAATTTAAAAAGTATCACAAAAATAGAAATATCACCCCACCATCGAACAGACCCGACACCTGGCCATTTGGTGAAACCATCAAAGTCCAGTACAACCCGCGAAATATGGGTGACCTGTTGTCTAACATGTACCTGAGCCTCACGCTCCCAGCACTCGAGGTTGGTGGGAACTACGCCGACCAGGTGGGACGGCACATCTTGTCCCATGTGAAAATGTTTGTCGATGAGTTGGAGGTGGAGACATTTTGGTCAGATTGGGGAATCATCTATGATGAACTGTACACGGAAATGTCTGAAAAGGTGGCGAACCGTTTTCTTCTCAACAGGTCTCTCGCTTTTGATAGTTCAGAAGCGTCTAACAACTATGCCGAGTACCAATCGGATGTCGTGATTCCCCTTAATTTTTTCTTTTCACGAAAGTTTGCGTCTGATGAATACGAAACAAATCAACCAAACCGACCCTATTTCCCAGTGTGTGCGTGTCATCGTCAAAAGATTGAATTTGAATTCACCTTTCAACCACAAACATTTTTCGCAAACACCGCGACGACACTCTCATTGTCAGAGTTTGACATCGTCACTGAAGAGATTACATTGAGTCCAGAGGAACGGTTGTATTCTATGAATCATCAGGGATTGTGGATGACTGATGTGGTGATGAAACATCCAACGATTGTGACCGACCCTTCTCAAACTTTTATTAAAAATCAACTGGTTCCTAAAATTCCTGTAAAAACCATCCACTGGTTTTTCAGAAATACAAAATTTGAAGACCCCGCCGTCGTCAAGAGCCCTGGAGAAAACCAAGATGAAGGTGAATTCTACATTCACAACAGATTTAACTTTAGCTCTAACGTCAACTTTGATGAACTCAACACCTTCTTCTACCCTGTGATGGACAAGTCAAAGTTTTACATCGAAGGCACCCAGCTGCCAAACATGACATCCACAGACCACACGTTTTATAAATATTACGTCCCTTATGAAAAACGTTTGTCTCGTCCAATCAGAAATATTTATTCGTACAGCTTCTCGATGTATCCAGTAAATGTGCAACCATCGGGAAGTTTAGATTTTAGTCAAATACAATCAAACATGACAACCATCGAGTGTGACCTCTTACCAACAAATGAAACCTACTCGTTACATATGTATTACACCGGCTATCAAACATTCAAATTTGAAGGCGGGTTCATGTCACTTGCTTATTAGCCATGAGTTCAGATTTATGGGTCGTCACGAAATGTATCACATCATTCTTAATACACCACTTGATGAAATTCAGCTGTGCGACAGTCGTATGAATTTCCTCAGATGTTCCAGGAATTGTATAGGTAATCTTTGCTGCTCGACAGAAGGGGTCGAACAACTTTTTACTATATCCCAACAACGAACTTTTATACGCGCAGTGTACACTAAACACTTTCCCGTCAGCAGTCTTATAGGTTGTATGATTTTTCTTTGCATAGTTTGTGATGAACCATTCTAGATTTCTCAAAGAAATTCCGGATTTTTTATTTAAAATATTCATCAATGTTGCTTTATTCTTTTCTTCACTGTAAAAGTCATTTATAGATGTTAGCAGAATATCGGACTTACTCATTACATAATATACTATTCAAATCTATAAGCTTCTTTTTATTCTGTTCCTGACACGCTGGACACCTCTCATCGTATAACACATCCATCCCGTGTGTGTGCGACGTCCCCGAACTATTGACTACGATTGGTTGCAACTTTTGTTTTTGATACAGGTGTAAGGTACAGTACCCCTCATGGGTCCCTTTTCTCGTGCACCGAACACCATCCTTCTTCACCCCTTTACAACGCGTTCTGTCCGTCAGGTCGGGAACATCGCGAAGCAGCAAATCCTTTGAGACACCGTGATGCTTCGCGATGTAGTTGATGTACCCGTCCAACTTTTCATTATATTCTATGGTTAATGCGTCTACCCGAGAGGCCACCCGCCGCTCCACCTCCTCCTCTATCATGCGCGCAATTTTTTGTGATAGTTCATCCATTGTTCTTACTTTTAGAGAGCTCAAATTTTTTAAATAACTCCGTGATGGTGGTTTTCTGTTTTGGTGGAGCTCTTTTTTTCTTTGGAGGTTTATGTTTTTCTATAATTTCTCCAAATATAGTTTGTTTTGGTTCAGGAACCAAGGGTTCGAGGAGGTCACACACAGGGTTTAAGAACTTGTTGACGAAATAATAGTGATAATCCACTGGAATAGCGCGTTCTTCCACATATTGTGGGTCCTCCGCCTTCTCAAAAGCCTTTGCCTTTGGGTCCTCTGTCTTTGTCAACAAGTAGGGCACGCGGTCTCCACTTTGTGGCTCCGACCCCGGTTTTCGCTGACGCATCTTATTGTGTACCTGCACGTGTCCCATACTGATGTCCCAACTGCGGTCAATGTCTTTGATTGATACGGGTTGCCCTTTCACCTTGTACGTATCCGACAAGGATTGACTCAAGATGAGTTTAGTGTGGGGCACATCACCAGTGAGCAACTCAAGCGCGCGCTCTCTGGCGAGCACCTGTGGTGGTTCAGGGTCTGAAGATTCAAGTATCACGTCGAGCAACTCTTTACACACCTCCCGCACGTGGGGGGTGTTGTCTCGTCGCACGAGCTGCAAGCCTTTCACGTCTATGTACTTGAACTCCACTTTTCCAGATTTACCCTTTTCCCACAGCTTTGCTGCATAGCGTTTCTTACTATATAATATATAGGGCATGTACACCTTTTCAAGTTCAAGGTCATTTGGTTTTTTAAAAAGACGCGTACACTGCTCCGCCGCCTGCTCACCAAGTTGCCAGCTGTAATCGATGGCATCTTGACCAGTGCGCCCTTGAACATCAAACTCAACCATGACGGAGTCTGTATCGCCGTACCTCACCTTTGCCCCTGGAAAGTGTTCTTCCACATAGTTTTTTGTTTCTTCAATCATGGACCTTCCCTTGAAAGTGACTGATGAGGCGATGGCGACACATGGCAACATCCCCCTCGCGGCTCCTGTGAAACCATAACAACTGTTCATAGAAATCTTATACGCCAGCTGCTTCCCATTGTACACCTCCTTCATCCCTTGCGTTGTCGCCGCCGCCATATCTTTTTTGGCTTGTTTACGAAATTGCTTGAGTTCTGCCAAAATTGTCGGTAGCAAACTCGGCACATTTTGCGCGAATTTGTACGTCTTGCCAGAGCCGAGAGTAAACGTCTCGTATTCAACACCAGGCATGTTTCCATACTTGCTGTCCATGACCAGTGTACTGTAGCAGAGATTGTGTGCCATCATGATGGATGGGTACAGTGAGGCAAAGTCGAGAGCTGTAATCGGTGTGTAGTACGCCCCAGATTGGGCCTCCAAAACAGTGGCACCTTCATACCCTTCCTCTGGTAAAGTCCCTTGATAAATCACGGGGACAAGAAACCCAAGTTCCGCAGCCTTTTTACACAACTGCGAAAATACTTTAATTTGCTGACCTCTCTCTACGAGAAAACATAGCGGTACTGAAGTAGCTTTCGCCATTTCCACCAGGTTTACCAGGATACACAGCTTTGAAAGGAGTTTGTGCGGCAGCAATGTATCTTTGATACAGTAATCTGCAACTTCTCCCAGGCGCGCTGGGTCCCCTTCCTGAAAACGCGCGAAAATCTCCCTTGGTGGCATATCCAACTTCTGGTCACCCAGGTAAAGCTGAGCCACACTGTTCAATTTGTAGCTATCGAGCTTGTACCCTTTCTTCACTTCGTGAAACAGATCAAAGATGAACCGACCACTCATTGGTAAAAGTTTCAGCTCGTTGTCACCAAGAGCACTTGAAGATAATTTTTTATAGAGCAACTCACACGGTGTATTTTTAAATTTACCCAAATTGTAAAATTCTGGACCACACCCACAGAGGACGGCTCGTTTCATGATGTATTCAAGGTCAAAGCCGAAGATGTTCCAACCTGTGATGACGTCCACGTCGGCTTTGCGCAAGTACCTCTGAAACGCCTCCAACAACTCCTTCTCTGTGTCAAAGCTCCGTACCTTGTCACCCTCGGTTTTTTTGTAACAGAGACACACCTCCTCGTAGGGTTCATCAGAGCCAAAACGACAGAGGGTCAACGCAATCTGGAAACAACAATCACCAGGAACATCCGCATCTGGGAATTTACCAGTGGAACTGTTACACTCAATATCAACAGAAGCCACCACAAATGGTGCGATGTCATCACGTTTCACAGGGGTGAGTGTGGTCCAGTCATTACAGAACAGGTCGATGTCCACGTGGGCCAGGTAGGAGCGAACGCACTTTGCCCCAGTGTCCAACCACCCCGTACTTTGAATACCCGTGCGATGCATCAGCCGAAGCATCGGGTCCAAGTTGGCTTCATAGGTGTGCAGTTTTGTCTTCCCTCTCGCGAGTTGTAGCTGATACTTGAGCGTGTTTGCGACGTACCTTCGTTTCGAGAGATTTGCACAATCCAACCGCATGAATGGAAACTCTTCGTTATTCTGAAACCCCCACACATCCTTGGCCTTCTTTAACCCATACCCAACTAAACACTCAGGACATTTTTTATTAATGGCGTGATATATCTCTTTCACCGTCGTCGTCCGTGCGTCAGGGAGTTTAATGTAAAAGTACGGGGTGAACTCGGTCGTCACACAGACCGAGCGCCCATCCTCCGTCTTACCAAAGATGCTGATGAGGTGTCCGTCTTCATCAGAATCCCTGGCTTCCCACGTCAGCGCTTGAAAGACCACCATCCTCTCTTGTGTAATAATTGACCCAAAATTTTAATATAATTTATATAGTAATATAAACAATGTCTGCGGCTTTGATTGAATTGGTCAGCCGAGGGGTCCAGGACACGTATACCACGTCCCAACCTGAGGTGAGTTTTTTTAGACAAAACTACAAACGTTATACGAACTTTGCGATTAAGCCCGAACGTCTTGACTATATCGGCACTTTCGGCTCTAACAACGAGGTGACTATCCCTATTCGCAGCAAGGGTGACTTGTTGTCCTATATCTGGATCGAAGCGGCGAACATCGGCGATACGACTGGGGGGACCACGGGTTTTTTTAGCAAAGGCGATGAACCGACGGAATTCTCCCTTTGGATTGGGGGTCAAGAGGTGTGCCGCCTCGATTCTTTGTACATCCAGGGTGTGCACAACTTGCTCTACCGACCCGACGGTGCGAAGAGCAGTATGGCGGTGACCACGACTGATGTCAAGCCGAACGCCGTGGGATACTCCGGGTCCAAGGCGGGACACTACATCATCCCGTTCTTCTTCTCCGAAGACTGGACCAAGTGCCTCCCGTTGGTTGCGTTGGCGAACCACCAGGTGGAAATCCGCGTCAAGTGCCGCGCGAACTTCACCCCGAGTGAAACACCGAAGGTGTACGCCAACTTCATCTTCTGTGACACGGAGGAACGTGAATTTTTCGTGAAGAATGAGCAAAAGCTCCTCATCAACCAGGTGCAATACCAACCGATGAGCGCCACGGACACGGAAGTTGACCTCACCTATTTCAACCACCCGACGCGAGCCGTGCACATCGTGTGCTCCAAAAACGACGGCACAAACTGGGCGGACAACTACAGCTTTGGTGAGAGCACGTTGTACATCAACGGCACCCCGCTCTTCGATGGCACCTCCAACGTCTACCACCACACGGTTGTCCCTGAGATGCACACGACATCTTTGCCGGATGACGTATTGGACAGCGCCGCGTTGTACACGTGGCCGTTTTCGCTCACCCTTAACAAGACACAAATGACTGGTTCCCTGAACTTTAGCCGCATCGACACGGCGCGTCTCAAGCTGAAGTCGCCGTCAGGCGGTGCGAACTCCATATTGCGCGCGTACGGTGTTAATATGAACGTTTTGCGCATCATGGACGGCATGGGCGGAGTTGCATTTGGAAACTAATATCTTCATTATATAGTAAAAATGGTCATCATTCCATTTATTCTATTTGTGGTCATGATTTACAAAGATGTCATGAATAGAAATAAATACTTTTCAGAAATAAAACAATATATTCCAAAGTTTACAAATGTTTTAGACTTTGGTGCAGGTCGTTGTGAACTCAGCAGATTTCTGAAAAATAGAAATTACGTGACAAGTGTAGACATTTATCAAGGATGTAAAGATGCCCATGTCTACGATGGATATACCCTACCGTATGACGATGACAGTTTTGATGTCGTCGTGTGTATGTTTGTGTTGCATCACATTCCACATCACAAAAAAATTATTGAAGAACTGAAACGTGTGTGTGCGAAAAGAATTATTATTATTGAAGACATGCCACAAACATTGTATCAGTATCTTATTTCAAAGGTGCACTATCTTTTTTTCCGACAACCTATGAACACTATTGAAAATATGCACGACCCACAAACATGGTGTAATCTTCTAGAAGAGAGGGGGGAGTGTACAATTAAACAAATGAAATCCCACTCATTTATAAATCCAACACCACATTTTATTATTGTTAAGGATTTTTATATGAAGAAATGAACACTGACCTCGCATTGTTCCAAGTTGCGGTAGGTATAATACGAACAGATAGACCTGTTAAAATTTCTCGTGTGTAATATAAGTATGTTGTCAGACACTCAAATCAGGGCCAAAGTCAGACAGTTGCGCGCGCGATACGGGAAGACCTACGCACCTGTGCGTTATTTCAGAGGGTTGACGACCCTTCGTGATATTGAACGACGCTATGTCAAGATGTTAAAGAAAACCTATACCCCTTTCCCCACTGATAAGGGGAAAAAGGTGCGCACCTCTTCATACACCAAGAAATTTAGAAAGATGTATGGAGACGATGTAAAAACACTACCTCAAATCGCAAAAGCCACTGGTATACCATTGGGTACTTTACGAACAGTCTATAACAGAGGTCTCGCGGCATGGCGCACAGGACATCGCCCAGGGGCATCCCCTCAACAGTGGGCATACGCGCGCGTACACAGCTATGCTACAAAGGGGAAGACGTGGTACACCGCAGATAGAAATCTCCACTCAAAGTAAATGTGGACCTGGCTCTGTAGTAAAATTAAATTACTCTGAGTTATTTATTTGGAGAATAAAATATTCGCTCTCTTTCTATTGTAATTATTATTTGTGTTGTTTCTATTTTTAGGCATTTGTTTGTTGCCTTGACGAATCATGTTTTGAAGTTGTTTCAGTAGAATGTTTTGACGCACCGTTCTGATTTGTTGGGGGGTTTGTAAAATTTCATTCCTGAGTTCTGCATTTGTCTTGTACCGTCTGGACCTTTTTGTGGTTTTCGTTGGTGTCGTGACCGTCAAACCAAGTTCTCTCGCCTTTTTACGTAGTTCAGGTGTGTTCAACATAGTATAGTATGACATGATAAAATAATCTGCGTAAAATTTAAGTGTACATGGCAACTTCATTATGGGACATACTACCTCTCGAACTTCAGGAGATAATACTAGACAAATCTATAGAATTATGTCGTGAAGACTACATCAATGCTGGTATAGCAAAGCACAACCGTGCAAAGAAAAAACAGGGTCGGGGTCTGCTCACCGCGGACATGATACGGTATGTGCAAACAGGTACGGACCCAATGGAATTGTTAAACTGGGCATATGAACTGGAAATACGAGAACTTGAACTACACGTAGACCCACCCGTGTCCCTTCTAAATAGGGTTTATGACTATGATTACACGGAATACTATGATGAATTTCTTCGTAGAGCTGTGGCGTACCTTGAAGACCCACAACATCGTGATGAATGGATTGTCCCCTCCGATGACTGCTGGTTGACCATGTTTACAAAGTTGAATGATTTTCATCGTAAACATGGACATGTGAACACACTCGATGATGACCCAAAATTACACCTGTGGTTGGAACACCAGAAGGACTCTGACACCCACCTGTCGAGAGAACGACGCCACTCTTTACAAACCCTAGGTGTAAGGTTATCGCCCGTCAGACGGTGAAATCCAAACACCACCTTGCCACATTGACAACCATTTGTTTTGAAGTACAGGGTCTTGTAAGTCTGGATAATCTATGTTTACTAAAATTGTGTGGTCATTCTTTGTGTTATTCTCAATGTAGTGATACATCCCAGGTTCGAGAAAGAAACATTGACCCTCCTTTAAATTGAATTTTTTATAAGGTATGCCACGCGTTTCAAGTACACTCACGAGACCAGACATTTTTTCGTGCTGTACATCTTTTAAAAACTGCACCTCATCTCCACCTGGTTTAAATAACAGGAATTCTTTCTCACCCCTGAGCATCATGACATATCTCGGTGTGCAGTCAAAGTGTGTTAAAACTCTATGTGGTGTAGATGTCATCCTAAATATAACATCTTCACCCTCCCGCTGTGGAATGTTATATTTATCTCTTATCTTCTGAACTTGTGCTCCATACTTTTTATGAAGATATGGGTCAAAAACACTCCTACATTGTAAGAAAATATCATCGTTTTTATTTTTTCGGATGTCCCTAAGTGTACCAGTGTATTCCCTTACTGGTATGATTCGTGGCGCAGTTTCGTCTGTGCTCGCACATAAATTAGAAAAGTGAAACTCCTGAATTTTCATAGGAGGCTCCTTTGTTGGCCATAAAATAAAAACAATGACGATGAGGAAAAAAATCCACAACATACTACTATAATTTTACAATTTTTTAAGTGCAACATTTGCAACAAGTCGTACTACCGCAATATCTCGTCTTCTCATCTTTAATGTCACCGTGGAATGTTTCACACGCCTTTCCAGTCGAATTTCCATTTTTGGATATATGGTATTTATATTTTTGGCGGTACTCTGCTGCGCTCAGACATGAACACCCATTACAAACTTTATTCTTATAGTACTCACCGCCATGTTCTACCCAGCTGCCAACACAATCCACAGGCGCTTCAGTGTATCCACATGCACGCCACTCTGTGAGTTTAGAGCAGTTCAATGGGTCCGTTGCGATTTTATAGTATTGCATGACACCATCTTTCTCACCGACTGGGTAGTGTCCACCTGTGTACTTGGTGTAAGAACTCGCATTCGCTGGAGGGTTATTATGGTCAAAATCATCCTTCACACATCCAAGGGTGTCATTTCTAAGGAAATCTGTCACGTACTCATTACATTCAGCTGGTGGTGGAGCATCCGGTGGGCACGGCACAGTACACCCCCGAGTGTGCGCCAAGACACATTCACCACCATCGGTGGCCGCCACATAATCGGCTGCGGATGTATCGAGGTTCCAGCTAATAAGACCATCACCACATTTACCTGGGGTTCCATTAAGAACAACTCCATTGCGCGTGCACTCCGAAGGTGCCGTGTACGTGTTCCCCTGACATGGTGTGGGGTTCAACGATTGCTTAATACCAACAGCACCTAATGATTCAGCCTGATTGAAATCAACAGGTGTTCCGTGGGCGTTGCACACTTCGCTGGAGTTCTGTGTGTCAAGTTCATACGTCGCGGGGCGTGTAATTTTTTCATCACTATCGTCGAGAGGTGTGATGTAAAAACGAATATTTTGACTTGCTAAAAATCCACTGGGTGCATTTGTGAAAGCGAAAGAATTTGCATCCTTTCCAACAACAGCAGGGAATCTGTATCTCACGTTGTGTTGTGAACTACTCGAAGATACGACGATGTCGTATTTAGTTGTTTTTTCAATACATTTATCTGCCTCTTCATTATCTAACCATTTCCATCTAATACCAGCAGTGCCACTCTGTGCTGAATAACATGTTGTAGTGGCTTCATTGAAGAATTGGGCTTCGCATGTGTTGTAGTTGGCTGATGGCGTAAAGCTGGGGCCACCACCACCCCCTCCTGAGCCACCACCACCACCACCGCCTCCGCCTCCTCCACCTGAGCCACTGTCCTTCTCTGGCCACTCTGAACATTTGTCTGTATCAAAATCTTCTGGGTTAAAAGACCCTCCTGTGCACGTGTAGCCTGCAACAAGAGATGAGACCATGCAGGCCACTCCACCAATCACGACAACTATCGCCATTGCACCGCCGCTGTCACTCATTATGACTACTATACTAGATGTAAATATTTTAAATCCTACACTGAATGGCAAAGAAGATAATCCACGCCACGAGGACATCGATGCTGTAGTGTTCACGCGTCGCGATAGTCACCAACGATGAAATAATAGGATACAACGGGTACAACACTTTACCAACAAAATAGGAGGTGACGATATTAAATGTGATGTGTCCAGAGAACATGTAGTCATTGCAAAAGCTGAATGGTGGGTTAGGTTTACACGCGCCTGGTTTTGCCGCTGGCAACTGAGTGACGATGATTGTCATGGCTCGGGCGGCATACATAAATGTGAGTGTGAGCAAGTAACGGTTCTTCACCCCGTCACTCCACCCCCCTGGACGGAACCAGTTGTACACAAGTAACAGTGTGGGAATAACCGCCATGAGGTCGTGAAGAATTTCATATTTGCTAAGATTTGGTAAGAGTTCAAACCCAATGTCTCTCGTTTTGCCGTCATAGCCCTGACCACGCCTTGTGGTGATGTAATAGCCAGCGAGCCAGTTTGATGCGAGGGCGAGAATGGCTACAATGTACTGCCACATCGTATATACATTACACTCCTAAAATTTTCTTCTTTTCTTCGAATTCCCTTCGTTCCCCTGGTGATTCAATTTCCTTACCCGTGCGCAAGGCTTCAATCTCTGGACCTGTGAGAAACATTCCATTGACACGGAAATCGCGGAACGCTTCCATCGTTATGGGAACGAGAGGCTCCACGAGGTCATAGATGGCGTTGGCGTAGTCTCTGATTTCTTTCTGCGCCCCCTGTTCCATGCGTAGCTGGAGATAGTGCATCAAGTTGTGCAAGTTAATCTTCCAGTAAAATTCGGTATAGGTGCTTTGTGGCAACACACCTCGCGCCTGTTCGCGACAGCACCCCGCTTCAAGAAGTTCATCATACACCCCGAAAGCATCGTTCAACTGACGAGAGACACGCTGACGCAGGGTGTCGTCCAGGTCAACGACACCTTCGGAGCCTTGATGATTTATTCGAGATTGCCCCCGTAAAACGTTGGGTTCGTAGAATTCTTTCGGAACGACGGAGTAGCGGGCGGAGAGTTCATTAATACTGGCGGTTCGGTGACGCATATGTTGTCGGGCGATGTATATGGGCATTTTGATGTGGAATTTGAATTCCACCATCTCGAATGGCGTTGTATGCCAGTGTCTAAGCAAATATCGTATAAGTCCCCTGTCTCCTCGTGTTGTTTTAGTCCCATCTCCATACGAGACTCGGGCGGATTGGACAATGGACGCATCCAGGTCCCTCTGAGGCATGTGGTCCACGAGACGAACAAATCCTTCACCCAGGACATTTTTTTGCGCCATTTATATATAAAAAAACTAAAAACTTTAATTAATGCACATCATACTCAAACCAAGTCCATCTGTAGCACATAAATACAGAGTCATCCTCCCAAACCACAGATTTGTTGATTTCGGGAATAAAACTGAACGAGACTACACGGACCACAGGAACCCACGTTTGATGCGAGCGCGTCTCTTGAGACATGGTGCTGTTATACCAAGAGAAGTGCGTACGGAACGTGACCCTGCTGAAATTCACAGGGAAATGTTACGTGTGTGTGAAAGTCGTATGGAAGATTGGGATGACATATATAGTGATGAATACTGGAATCGTTGGCTTTTATTTACATACCCTACAGTGCACCAAGCAAAGTTGTTTATGACGATGCGTCAAGGTGTTCTGTTCATGCCGACGGCTGAGGGTTTCTGGTACCTGTAGAGCCAAACCCATCGGCACCTCTCTCAGTTTCTTTGATGACACCGACTTCTTGTACCTCTGGGGTTTCACACCTCTCTAACACCAGTTGGGCCACGCGGTCGCCCTTTTTCACTTCAAACACCCCCTCTCCGTGATTGAAGAGAAGAACTTTAACCTCCCCCGTATAATCTGGGTCTATAACTCCTGCACCGACGGTAATACCGTATTTGACGGCGAGACCCGAGCGAGGGGCGACGCGACCATAGGTGCCTACCGGGAGGGCAATTGCAACCCCTGTCCCGACAAGCGCGCGGTCGCCACGATGGATACTAACATCCTCATCAGAATATAAATCGTATCCAACAGCACCACCAGAGCCACGAGTAGGTAAATGTACACCGGCATGGAGACACTTCACGAGAAGTGGCATCAAGTTCTTCTGACTATTAAACGTGGGTAATCTTTAATAATCACGTCGTGACGTTGTTCATTAAAGCTAATACGTCATACTAATGTAAGCGAACGATGACGACCCACACCCAAAGCATCGAACTCATGCAAATACTTTCCGCCGAAATACCAAACCTGGCGGCAAACGTCGCACTCGAAGCGGGTGGAGAGAAAAACGACAAGACATGCAAAAGAATCCTGAATAGACTTTTGAAAAAGCTGCTCGCTCAGAAAGGTCATGAAGAACCCAAAAAACGGAAACGCACCGCCACAGAGGCCGAGCCCGTGTGTAAAAAAAGATGCGTTTCAGACATGACCCACAAACAGTCGTGTGCGGCCGTCGGGTTGCACCCCAGACAACGTGGAATCAATTTTCTACCATGTAAAACAAAACTTTTCTTTCAGTGCCAGACCAAAGAGAGCACTATATACGACGACGTGTTTAGCAGGAACTTTTATTATGATTTCCAGGCATCACCCAGTGGAAAAATGGTGGAAAAAATAAGCGACTTGAAAGTGGGTACGGTGAATCATCGTATATACGAACTGTTCAATGCACAAGGCGGTATACACGTCATCGCAGCATTTGGTGGCCTAAACAAATGGAGGCACGAGTCGTTCTACGTTTCAGGTTTCACCATGCTCGATGGATGTCTAAAAATTGTGTGTTCGGGTATGAGAGTACCACGCCCTCTCGCGATTGCACTAGAAAACGAAACAACTATGTAATTTTTATATAACTATATAATAATAGATGGTTCCCGTTGTCAACTATGAGCGAATGGAACGTCTGACCCCAGAATATGATGGGGGCATCAAGATGAACCTCAACACACTGTCAATTTTTATTATAATAGTGGGAGTGTTATTATTATACAAACGCTACGTGGACATTAATCGTAGTCGTCAACGATGGCATACTTAATACACTCCTCTGGTGACAGGTAAATGTCCCGCTTCAGGAGTTTCTTCAACTTTTTCTCTGGAATTTTCGTCATGGACGTGTACGTGTTGCGAATCATATCCATAAATTTGGAACACGTCCGCATCTCATCCTTCATCTCTTCAAACTTTCCCCAAAACCCACCTGTAGAGAGCTGGTGAATGAGCACATGGGCGTTACGACCTACCTTTCTTTCTTTGCCACCGAGAAGCATGAATGTGGCTGCGGAACAGCAAGCACCTAAGGCGACGGTTACGGTGTGGACCCTACTCTTTTGGATGACATTCATCGCAGAAAAGCCCGAAAACAGGTCACCGCCATCGCTCATGATGTTTACGCGAATGGTCGGGACATAGCCTATGAGGTCACTGGACATTTTCAACAACCACGATTCCAACTTACGAAACTTTTCGGTAAACTCTAAAATGTTCTCGGGGGTGATGTCTCCATAGTAGAAGATTTCATTGCCAATGACTTTGGCGACTTCAATCACTTCTTCGTCCTCATCAGTCTCCTTGTTCAAGTAGGGCATTCTTGAGACGTTTCTTAATACTATTGACGTCCCTTGGTTTTAATTTATTTATGACACACAAATGGTTCATGGTGTCAAAATCTTGGGGTGTGATGTCATAGCGTAACATTGGCTCAATGTACCCAAGACCTGCGTACCGCTGTAACAAACATAAGGCATCCGTAGATATACCACTGTTTCGAAGTTGGATGCTGTACAACTTTTTCGCGCGCATTTTATAGTTTCCATGTTTTGTCCAACACGACCCGGGTCTGATTTTATCTTCACACAGATGCGCTTTCATGTAGTACCGAGGTATAGTGATGGCAAAATGTGCAAAATAGTGCATCACGCTCCATTCATTATTTGAACAACTGTACATTGCACTGTCAAAAATATCTGCATCTGAAAATGCCCGACTCGCACCGGCGGTATTTACATCTTTGGAGTCTACGTAATTTTCTTGAAAAATTGACCACATGTGTCCATGTTCATATAACTTTTCAGGTTGAAATGTATATGTTGGGTCACACAAGATTTTATATATAATATCCTTTGGATTTTCAAAAACATCTTTCGTATCTGAACCGTTCAGGTAATGGAGATAATCCCTGATGTTGCCACGACATCGCATCGCCGCCTCTTCATCATACCTATCTAAACACACACGTCTCAGTGTTTCTGGACCATGACGTGGTATGTCAATAACTGTAAAACTGGGGTATAAACAAAAATGTGAGGACAACACAATCAAAGACCCTTCGGTGAGACGGTCCCCTTCAGCCACTTTCTCCACCGCAGATTTTAGAATTAAATTATCGGGTTCATAATCTTCAATAAACAAATGCTTCGATGACCCATGAATAAGTTGTGAAAATAAACTCTTTGAACGTAAAAGGTCTGTCGTGAGCTCTATACTATTCCCGTCATCTAACACACACTCTCGTAGATACGTCTTCCCCGTACCACACGCACCGTAAATGAAGACATTTTTATTCTCTGCGAGACAGTGTTTTAATTTTTCTATGCGTTCGCCATGAATATTTGTGGCGTCAGGGGGTTTCTTTTTTTGTGGAGTAATTTTAATAAACTTATCCATGACTGATGCTGATAAAGATTTAACAGACCAAGCCTTGGAAGTCTTAGATACAAAGGTAATTAGTCCTTTAAAAAAGAAAATGTTCCCATATCTATGTGCCGTTGGGGTTTTTAATATAGTAATTCTTCTATTACTTATTTATCTTGTGGTGGCTCTTCGACGGCAACTTCCATCAGTTCAGCCCTCTTCTTAAGTTCTTCCTCAAGTTTTTGATTTTTCTTTGAGACTTGTGTTTTACCCCTCAACTCTTCGAGCTCTTTCTTTGTTTCATCTTGTTGTCTTTGTGCGATGGTGTCCACAACTTTTTTGAAAAACTTTTTCGGTGGTGGAGCATCCGTTCCTTGAATTTTTTGAAGGTCAGAGATAAGTTCTTCTTTACTTTTATCTGAACTAATCAACCCTTTCATCTTAGATACGACTGAGTTTTCCAAGACGGCACTAAATGTTTGAATTGGATTGATGTGAACAATTTCAGGTTTGGTCATACGGTCATCCGATGGGAACTCCTTCTCAAACATCACCAACACAGGGGATGGGATGGATGGGCTTTGTTCAATCAGTGTGTCGTACTCCCCTTTCATTAATTCAACCATGTCCGAGCCATCGCGAGACCGGTCAACGAGTGGCAAGGCCAGCTCCAAACGAACGACGCGAGAAAACTTTCCAAACTGCATCGCCGCGACCCGGTGGGCTTCCATGAGCTCACTCACCTTGAGGAACTGAGAAATAGTCGCGATGAGACCTGCGATGAGGTTCAAACCACCAATACTCGGTGCCACGTAGGGTTGAAGTCCAGGAGGGAACTGTTCTTGTGCAAAGTTTGCCGTACCCGTTATTGTTGATAGAACAATAACTGGTAATGTATAATGCATATTTGATTTTCTATATTTTAAAAAAGCCTGGTAGTGCATCCAACGATAGCACGCCGCACTCTCACCCCACCCCCTTAAAATACTTTCCTGTTGAGGGTGCCAAATTTTAGGTAATTTTTTATCTTTTTCCATCTTAGAATAAGATGAATATAATTTTCGCACTTCACACCTTGTTATTGTTATTTCTCATCATCATTCCTTTCGTAAATGATGAACGCATGTTACAGATGTACTCCATACTGATTCCATTCATCTTTTACCATTGGAGTGTGAATGATGATACGTGTGCTATGACCCAACTGGAGACGTACATGACTGGTAAAAATAAAGATGAAACATTTTTCCATCGCCTGGTGTCGCCAGTGTACAAAATGGATGACACCGCGGCGAACAATTTGTTGAAAAGTTTATTGTTCTTTCTCTGGATGTTTGTTCAGTACAGGTTGGAACGGTTTAAAATAGTTCAAGATGATTTCCGACGTATTATGGAGTCTATGAGAACTAAATAATTTCCAAACAGTGCAACATTTTTCAACACATCTTCAAGGTCCATTAATATATTCTGAGATTATAGTAAGAAGATGCCCCCTCGTGTGCGCACGCGCGCCAATAGGAATAGGAGTCCAACACCAAACAGGCCAGAGGATGACCCTTTCATAATGAGTCCAGAGACGAAGCGTCAAAAGGAGCTTCAAGAACAGTACACACAGAAACAGAAGAATGCAAATGAACGCGCGAAGAAATACGCAAACGCATTTGAAAAATTTTTAAAAAATAATACAAATATGAACAATACACTTGTAAAAAATTTTAAAAATATTAAAAACAATAAAAATAAAAATCATTTACAAACAAATAGTTCAAATTTCAAAAACAATGTACAACTGATGAACAGACCAACATATTTATTGAGTGATGTCCTCAACAGTAATAATGGGAAAATTCGTCATGTATATTCTAGAAACTATCTCAATAAAGTTTTTAAAAATAAAACCATCCACCGTGGACCACACACGGGTGTGCCTACCTCACCGAACATGATGCGCAACTATGATGGGGTGAACGTTAACGCACGACGACACGCTATTTTTAAAACACAAAAGGCATTGTTAATCTCAGTCTATGGAAGACAAACATATTATGATACAAAACTCCAAACAAAACACGTCACAGGTCAACTCCAAGACCATCACATAAAACTCACACATTTCATGTCAGTCGCGACCAGAGGTGGGACATTCGGTGATTTCGTGAAAAAGTATTTACTTCTCACTGGTGAGAGAGAGATATACTTTAAAAATCTACACAACATCACTGAAAAACAAGTCAACCAGGCGATTAAAATTGTGAAATTACTTGCACGATTGCAAGTAGAAAAGCCTGATATGTACATCCCATTCATTCATCAACTTCGTGTCATTTTCTTTGCGCAAAGATTTAGCAGTGTTCCACGAGTGATTCAAAAATTATTAAACAATCACAAACCATTTTATAATGAATTTAAAAACATGTTGAACTTTTAAATACATATGCGCAAAATCCTCGCCATAGACATTGGCTACTTTAACATGGGCCTCGTTTTCGCGGAGTGTGAAAAGGTGGACATTCGCCCAGTGTTTATGAAAAAGGTAAGTTTGGAGGATTACAAATACATCTTTAGTAACGACATCGTTGACCTAGTGCCGTTGATGGTGAATGAGTACAAGGTGTGGTTTGACGGCGCTGAACACGTCCTCATAGAGAGACAACCTCCCGGGGGATTTCAAAACATTGAAGTCCTTTTACATTACATGTTCAAAGACAAAGTGACCTTGGTGAACCCAGTGTCTTTGCACGTACACTTTGGTATCAGACACCTGACCTATGAGGAGCGCAAGGAGAGAACCACGAGTATCGCGGAAAAGTATCTTCCAGAGGGTGAAGAGATACCTTACGAGAGAAAGCACGATATTGGTGATGCCCTATGTATGATTATCTATTTTAACTTTCGCACGACTGTGCATTTTTTTGACCAGTTTCGTCTGTCTAGTTGAAACGCCACGACGCGTTGTTGTTAGTGTTAAACGCCGCCATGCGTTCAAGAGCTTTGAGAAGTTTTTCAGAGTTGGATGATTTCCCGAGACCAGAGATGTTCACCAAATTTTTGTTGGCTTCGGAGAGACGGTTGTACCTTTGTTTCACACGCTTCGCCAAAATAACCTTCGCGCGAACAACAGCTCTTGCGTAGTTGGTTTGACCCATGAACAACAATTGCTTGTTTGCGTAATTTTTTCTGTTGCGCGACTTACCGAGTTCTTGCGCCATGTACGTTTGTGTGTATTTGAGTTTGTTGAGGGGCTCCTTGACCACTGGTCTCTCCTTTGGCGGCATTTTCAATCGGTTCACCTTGTTCATGGCGTTGAACAACTCTTTCGGCGAAGAGTTGGCCGACACAGAAAATAAGATATTTCTTCCATTTTTGAAGATTTCTTCTGGAAGACGCGCCACGAGTTTCTCAAGACGTTTGTACAAGATGGGTCTGGATTGACGCATGGCTTCAACGTAGTTGGGTTCTTTGCGGTTCGTGTAGATGGCTCGCAATTTTTGGTAATTGTAGAGCGTGTTAGCATTTCCAAACTTTTCCACCATGTTTTGGAACCGCCTCGCCGCCATGTTTTCATTTTCCTCTTCGAACATTTTCCGAAGATTACTTGGTCTCACCATTGTATTATAATATAATTGTAGTCTACATTTTATTTTTAATGGCTTGGCAAAGTTGTACCTTTTTCTTATTGTTGGTCGGGACATTCAACCCTTTCGCAATGTTTTGCATGTCCTTCTTCTTCATACGACACACGCGACGCTTCACGTCGGCTTCCCACTCCCTGATGACACGTTCAACAACAGACCATCGTTTCTCCTGTCTCGCCCGTACAACCTTCCCCAAGTATTTAAAATCAGTGGGGGTATAGGTAGTTTGACGCATCACCTTTTCCAACATACGTTTGTACATTTTTTCGGCGAGCACACCCTTTCCAACCATCGTCCCGTAGGTATTGAGTTGTTTCGCCATAGCCATTGTCTTTTCGTTCTCCACCCGTTTTTTCTTCAAGCGGTGTTCTTCAAGTGCAACACGCGCGGCTTCAGCATTTCTCAGATTTTGTCTATTTCTTTTTTTTTGCTCCCGTTCAAGACGTTTTTTCGTTCGTTCTCGTTCCATGCCAGTCAAAAGATTGTTAAAGAATGTCGCTCGTTTTCTTTTCTCCACCATATAGTATACATGAAGAATAAAAACAAAACTCGTCTCATGTATGCGACGATTGTTGTCTTAGCACTCGCCCTTCTTTACAAATGGTACTACCCAACACAAGTTGCTGTCCCAGTGGAAGTCGAGGTTCCTGTGGAAGTGCCCGTCCCTGTGAGAGTTGACCCCCCGAGACGCGCCCCAGAGTACAGAGGACCACCCATCAAACAGTACAAACCCGGACACATGCAACAGATGGGTCTTCTTCTTGGACCAAACAATGAAACCCTCCCCCTCTATGGTAAGGAGGCGCGTGGGTACAGAGACCGATACAACTATTACACCACGACAACAGGGGAACAGATGTACCCTGTACCAGTGACACACGATGGACGTGAATGCACCGAGGACATTGGATGTCCAGAGTTCTATGGCAATGAAAGCGTCACTGTCACAGGGAAAGATGTAAATTACAACGTCAAGATGTATCGGACTGATGATTTTTTCTAATGCTATCAAATTCTAAAGCGGTGAGACCAATACCCTTTGCATAACGCGTCTTTATACCCAACAATTCTTTAACATCCTCATCGTACAGGTTGCTAAAGAATTCCCTTTTCGCCACCATATCACTGAGCTGCGCCCCATCCTCTTTCATCGCCTGAACGTAAGGCCAGGTGTGTTTCCGAAGATAATGGACCTCCTCCCTCAACTGGACGAGTTCAGGGAGTATGACATCTCTAATTATTTTTTGCAACTCCTCAAGGGTTGCGTCGCGCCACATGACATTACTTAAACAACGCATGTCATCTTTAATGAAATTGTATAGGTCAATATGTATGTGAGCGAGACACAAAACATATAATAATCACGAAACATGATTGCATAGACGTTGAGCATGATACTATAGACTAGATGGACAATCGTGGCCGCTGGTGTTTTGGCACTCAAGACGGCCAACGCAAAGGTCAAGTTTGTGAGAGGGGCTGCGACAAACACAAAGGTGTGCGAAAATGCGAGAATTGTAAGAAAGTGGCAGATGAACAAAAATTTTAGGAAAGACCACACTCTTTTTTCCCACACCTTTGAGGGTGTGAATTCTATGACTGTCATGTCTTCTTCATAGGTGTGACCAAGACATATTGATTTATCTGGATGTGTCACGACATGCCATATATGACCCATATAAGATATTAGGGGGTTATAAACTTTATTTTAAATTTTTTAGATATAAACTGTTTTGCATCCGCCAGTGATGGGTACGACCAGAGGAGCCAACGGGACCAGAACCCCGCAGTACCAACACCCGCCGCGGTCCACAACTCCTTACGACTGGAGTCAACACCTAACATACCTCGCTGGATAGCTGCCCTTCTCTTCTCTTTCATGAGAGATGGGGGTATTCTTCCACCGTGACGCAACACATAGAGACGCATGCGTTCCGGTGTTTTATGTAAAGTGTAGTCCGAATACCCTTTCCCACCAAAGTCAACGTACCTACCAGTTCTAAAGATGACCCTAAATTTATGTTTAGGACTGGGAGATTTTATGAGTCTGACCTCAATCATATCTTATTCTCTAAAAATATATTTTTTTACATCATGCACTTGGCACAGTACTTTTCAACCTTCTGGACCCGACGGTACGCATAGAGACCAACGAGCGC
>Ga0209136_1000612_pt1 | contig 25141 bp, 21 predicted proteins | sample SaaInl0LU_22_DNA_FD_184640 | JGI IMG/M metagenome (GOLD analysis project Ga0209136, IMG submission 184640) | Marine microbial communities from expanding oxygen minimum zones in the Saanich Inlet - ESP_90LU_22_DNA (SPAdes) (version 2) | ecosystem: Environmental > Aquatic > Marine > Intertidal... | reverse complement strand
CCAATCTGTTGCCATGTGCAGCTGTCCTTGTGGGGCTAGCTTTTTGTGCACACGCTGGGCAAATTCAGTTTGCACGATACGACGTTTATGATGACGTGTTTTATGCCAAGGATCAGGAAAAAATAACTGTAAACGATGTAATGCATGATCGGCAATACACTTATCTAACACTTCAATGGCATCATGTTCAAATACACGAAGATTAGTTATGCCAGCCTCTTCTGCATCGGCCAAGCATGCACCAACACCTGGGCGATGAACTTCAATCCCAATAAAGTTTAATTCGGGTGCGTTTTTAGCCATTTCAACCAAAGACTTACCCATGCCAAAACCAATTTCTAATACGACAGGGTGAGTATTGCCAAATACGACGCTTAAATCTAACAGCCCCATATCGACGTTAAGACCCATGCTTGGCCAGTTAACTTCAATAGCGCGGGCTTGGGCATTAGTTAAACGACCTTCGCGTTTGACAAAGCTTTTGATTTTTGAAATGTATACGCCGGCGGCTTCAGCTTCGGCTTGGTTTTGAAAACGACTCATAAAAGTGCTCTGAATATCTAGATTGTACGTATTATCCTGTGTTGTGGGTGGAATGTAAAACTTCTCAGGTTTTATTTTGCATATTTGAAGGTTTTTATTTTATATAAATGCGCTAACATATTGTTTTTATTTTAAAGGTGGTTCGATATGGCATTTGATTTTGCCCAAACAGCATTGGCGTGGTTTGACCAACATGGGCGTAAACATTTGCCGTGGCAGCAAGATATTACGGCGTATTCGGTATGGATCTCGGAGATAATGTTGCAGCAAACACAAGTGACGACAGTCATACCTTATTATCAAAGATTCATGCAATCGTTCCCAACGGTTACAGCTTTAGCCCAAGCGGCACAAGAAGATGTTTTGCATCATTGGACAGGGCTAGGTTATTACGCTCGTGCGCGTAATTTGCATAAAGCGGCCCAGGTGATTGCGAATGATCATAATGGTGAATTTCCAACTGATTTTGAGGATGTGCTAGCATTACCCGGTATTGGACGTTCAACTGCAGGGGCAATCTTGTCCATTGCAGATCATCAAATTCATGCGATTTTAGATGGTAATGTAAAAAGGGTTCTGACCCGGTTTTTTGCTGTGGAAGGCTGGACCGGCAGTAAAACCGTTGAAAACCAATTATGGGAATTTGCTGATCAATTAACACCGCAACAGCGCATTGCTGACTATACTCAGGTAATGATGGATTTGGGTGCTACGGTGTGCACTCGCAGTAAACCAAAGTGTGAGGAGTGTCCGTTGCAAGTTGAGTGCTTGGCATTTGCTAGTGGACGTCAGGCGGAGCTGCCCCACAAAAAACCGAAAAAGACCATACCCACCAAATATACCACTGTGCTGATCCCAATGTTGTACGATAGAGTGTTGATGACCAAGCGCCCTGATGAAGGCATATGGGGAGGGTTATGGTGGTTTGAAGGGGAGTTTACTCTGGAGCAACAAGCATTGCCTGCAGATTTAGCTGAAGCGGTTCCTAAGGCGAACACTGAGTTTATGGTGGCAGGTCAATCTCACGGAGTAAATGCTGTCGAATCATTGCCAGAATTTAAACATACGTTCAGCCATTTTCACCTTCATATCCAACCTGTGATAGTATATTTAGCCGAAGCTCAGATTGGGCATGTTGCAGAAGCATCGCCCAATGTTGTCGCAAACAATTTGCAGCAGTGGGTTGATTACCATCAACCGGCTGATATCGGGTTATGCAAACCCGCAATCACTATATTTAATCAATTACAACATCGTTAAGGAAATGACTAACATGAGCAGAACCGTTCACTGTGTACGTTTAAACAAAGAAGCTGATGGCTTGGATTTTCAACTTTACCCTGGAGAGCTAGGTAAACGCATTTTTGATTCTATCTGTAAAGAAGCCTGGACCGATTGGCAGAAAAAACAAACCATGCTTATCAATGAAAACAAGCTCAATATGATGGAGCCAACAGCGCGTAAATTTTTGGAAGAGCAAATGGAAGGGTATTTGTTTGAAGGCAAAGAACCTGATATCGAAGGGTACACACCCCCTGCTAAGTAGGCTTTTGCGCAGAAAAAAACAACGTTTTGGGTGTTATCTAAACAAATTGCAATTAAATGTATAAAAAGGGTTGACTTGAAGGTCGAAAATCCGTTTAATACGCACCTCACTTACAAAGTGCATCGCAAATATCGATGTGTTTAGTTAAGTTGCCTCGATAGCTCAGTTGGTAGAGCAGCGGATTGAAAATCCGCGTGTCCCTGGTTCGATCCCGGGTCGAGGCACCATTTATTCTAATTTTACTGATAGTAATCAACACTTTAAACTGAATTGCTATCGGTAATACCGTAAAAAATACCGCACCTCTTGCTCGATGCTAGTCTACGCCGTTGGGTATTCAATATTGTATTGCATTAACCTATAAATATAGCTTAAATTTTAAATCTTCGTCTAATAAATAAATTCCCGATTAATAATTAAGAAATTAATTTAGTCTTTCAGTTTTCCTTCGCAAGATTTTAACAATAACCATTGCTGACATAAAAAGATTCGAAGAGCGTATATCGTGTTCAAAATAATTCTATAAGTAAACCGTCGATATTGTCCTGTTAATAGGGGATATTGAATACTTCACAGTTCATGATTCACGTCGGACATGCAGAACACTGCTAGCTAAACAAGGCACATCGAGTCATGTAGCTGAAAGATGCCTTAACCATAAGTTAAAGGGTGTTGAGGCTATTTATAATCAGCATGATTACTTTGATGAGCGCAAAGAGGCACTATATCAAGTGGCAGAAAATGTTAGCGGCCTAATTAATTTATAGCTGGGTTGTCTAGTTAAAACTTCTTTCTATTATCGGGGGGATTACACTAACTATACCCCCCCCTGTAGGATCACAGACAAGCCGTTATTAAAACTAGGAGAAAGTATACCTGCTTATGTAAAAGACGCTTGGGTTGGCGTACAGACCGATAGAGGTGACACGCCTCGCTTTATAGGTACCTTTCATATGAGAATTTACTTTTAAAAACCAAGTTTCACACCGCTACTTTTCTTAATTTTTTTTAAAGGTGGTGGTTCATTATCAATAGCTCGCACAATCATGCCTTCAGAAAAATTTCCCCCTGAAAGTTTAGTTCCGTATGAAACCTTGCCTGTAACTTTATCAATTTGTAACTTCCCAATTAAACTTTCAGAGGTGCCAAGTGATTCTCCAGTATACGGGTCAATCAAATCTTCACCTGTTGCAAATACTTCAAAGAATTTGCCAACATTAGATTCGTCCCCCCCGAAATTAAGGGTTATATTATTACCTACAACATTGATAATACGAATAGGATATATGTTATGTACAAGATTATTGACTGCTTTTTTAGCAATTTTAGCAAGTAAATTTTCTCCAGTTAACTCACTAGTTGCCTCCTGTGTCAGCTCGGATGAATATTTAATCTCTGATGTTACAGTATCAACAACTTTAACATTAATGATTACAGCACCATTTACGCCTACTGATTCCTGCCCTGTTATTTTAGAATCATGAATATTTTGAAAAACTTCCGCAGAAACCAACTCACTAATTAATAAATAGTCAGCACCTAAAACTTGTCCTAATTTGGCTTTCTCTTTTATTGGTGTAATATTACTAGAGACTAAACTCAATTCAGACCCTATTTGTTTGAGTTCCTGCCGAGACAAGACCGAGAATTTCCGAGTTTGAACTAAAAACTGCTCCACATTACTGTTAAATTTCTTTGCAATTTGGGACGAGTGAATATCACCAAAAAAATCGGTAAATTCATCTTTATATATTGTTGGTAAAAACGCTAACCTTTTTCTTTTAGATGACTTGGGTGCTTCATACTTATAGATAGAAGCCATTAATCTTACATGGTGATTTTTATTAGATGTAATTCTTTTATTTAGCACTTCATAATTGTTAATTTGACCAATCGTTTTAGTTACTGTTGCACTGCTAGTTACCAAGCTATTAGCTGATAATGATAAGTCTAGGTTACTTGCTATTTTTATTGAGCTTGAAACAACGGAGGAAGCATTCGCAATCTGCATTCCTGTTACTTTAGAAACTGCATTTGTTAATGCCGACTTGACAGCATCATCGTATGAAGTGCCTGTACCCTCAGCCTCAACAGAAACCTCAATAACATTTGCATTTACTATATGAGAGTTTATTAGAAACAATAATGAAAATATAATAATATTTTTAACATACATACACTACCAATCCTCATCAGACACAATAATTTTAGACTTAATTTTCTCTGTGTTTAAATTTGTTTTACTATTAAAAACAGCAGAGTCCTGCATATTCCTTACTTCTTGATTTTTTGCCATTATACTAGGACTCCATGCAATTGCTGCAATATACATAGAGGTCCCACCAACTGTTTTACTCTCTAACATTACGTTCTGAGAGCCTTTTAACTGTAACGATGACTGTGTACTAAAACTTCTTTCCATTATCCTTCCAATTAAAGCATCTTTTTTTGTTGTTATTTTTGTTCTATCTTTTGTAACATTAACAGTCACGATTTTTGTTTCTTTTATATCTCTTAATTCTTGTAATATTGATCCAAAATCTACTGTGAATTCAGCAAAACGTGCAAGTTCGGATAAAGCTCTAGTTTGCGCAACTTGTGTATCTTGTATATCGGAAAGTCCTGACATAAAAGTATCACTTCGTTCACTTTGTGATGCGCCATATGCATATATAGCCCATTCGCCATTAGTAAGTTTTGTTAATCTAGTGCCAACTAGACCTTGAGGAACATCAGGTTGACGAGAAAGCTCTTGTTTTACCTTGTCGGATATTTCACTCAACGCCTTGTCATTAATATTTGTAGGTAAAGTTTGATTTAACAAACTTGATGCAGCTGCAGCTGAATTTGGGGTTCGCTTTATTATAACTGCAAGCTGGTCGTTATGAATAGCCGACGCAAATACACCTGCTCCGCTTAAAATATCGGAAAGAGAAGTCGCAGTTGTAGAATTTTGAGTGAATTCTTGGCCTTCATATTCGCATTTGTGAATGAAATCTTCTTCAGGTACTTCCTTCATCATGGACTCTTTGGCAAGTTCTTCTTCACTTTTTAATTTATTCTTTATCAGATTAACAAAAGAATTTTTATCCTCTTCAGCTTTTGCGAGTTTTCTTTTATGTAGATCAAATGCTTTTGTTCCTTCGGCCTTACAATCTCGTTTAAATTTTTGTTCTAGAGCATTACCATTTCCGCTTCTAGAGTTTACATTCAACTCTGTGTCTACGCTCAAACCATCATCGCTAAGTTTAATTGCAAGTTGAATATAAGCTTCACTAAGTGCATGTTGATATGCAGCATTCACAGTATCAATATAAGTCGAACTTTCCGGTCCTACTCCTCCTAAGCTGCCGATACCATATGCATATGACCCATTTGTATTCCTAGAGTCTGCATCAATTTGCAAGTTAATGGTCCAAGCGCTAAATTTAACCGCCAAATTATCGTCTGGGTTCATTTCTGGTGGCTGTGGCATTGCTATCAAGGACCCAGGAAAAAATATTGTTGCTAATATAACTTTTAATATTCTCACTTAATTCTCTCTTTAACGTTAATTTACCATGAAACAGTTTTTGAACTACCACGTTTAATAATCGGAACTTCACCTTCCCAATAAGCCAAACCGTTATCAACATTGGTCAATGTCAATTGAAAATAATAATCTACCTGAGTAGTCCTTGAGTCCATTGAGTTATTCCTTTGCAATATTTTCCCAGATAATGAAAAGTCTGGAGAAATCAAATTTCCTTCACTGGAAATTGTAGTCTGATTAAACTCTTTATTTTCTCTTAATTTCCTTAACTCATATGTCATTTCATCTTCAGCACCATTTCCACTAACAGCTGTCGTTACAACTACACGTCCTGAATTTAATAATTCAACACGTATTTTTTTAACTAATTGGTCAGTATCAATTCTTTGCATCGTATCATTTAATATTTTACTCACAGCAAGTACATATCTATCACCATCAGGGTGAATTAGAGCTTTTGACTTCAATATAGACTCCACCATTTTAGTTGCAGCCTCTGAAAAATCTCTATAATCCAATCCCATAACTGTTGCTGCTGTGTCGTTATTTACATCTACTTTTACAGGTGTAGAAGAACATGCTGTTAAACTTACAATAATTACAACCAGCAATAGCATTACTTTAAAATTATTTAACATTGGAATCCTTAAAATTAATTTATTAAAACTTTGTAATTAACCGCATTTTCATTAGGTGCAATTACGCTTAAATATACATTATTATTACCAGAAATTGCAACATTCTTCCAGTTTGATAGCAGCGTATCAATTGGTTGCTTTTGATTATCAAACCACACTATTTTATAACGAAATTTCTTTGTTATGTTTGACCCGTTTTTAACATTAAAGCTCACTTGTAACAACTTAGACTGGCTCAGGAATTCACTTAGCTCTATCACTTTGATTGAATCTGAAGTATTTTTTATCTTGTATTGCCATGAGGGTACAAAATCGCTGGAAGAGCATCCAGCAAGCATTAAAATAAAAATATAACCTAATGCAATTTTCAACATATTATATCTCAATAATTTCAATAAGTGGCTTTGAATTTGGCGTCGCTTGTTTAATGTAAATAATCGATGCTTTTTGTGGCATTTCAACCGTTTCTATTGTGTTGCCATAGCGTATTTCAAGCAAGCCTTTTTTAGGATTATCAAATTTTGCAATATTCCATTCATTAGGTGTCATTTTCCAAATCGTTTTATCCGCACCAGTCATAGCCGAAGTTGCAGCTAACGCAAGAAATCCACCCAGCGCACCAGCTTCTTTTTGAGCTTGATACTGAATGACTGCTTTAGCTAATGCCTGAACAGCTTGAGATGCAACTATACCAGGCCAACGTTTTTTAAGTTCTGTCTTTACTAATTTGTCCATAGTGTTTAAATTATGGAATTTAACATTCTCTTTATTTACGGTATAGTTGCTTAGGACTACACTATTCTCGGATTGCTCAACTACAGGGAAGGCCATTTGTAACATTAAAACTGTGCCATTATGCGTAAAAGGTATGTCTAAACGTTTTTCTCCTAAAGTCGGCCCCAGACCTGTTTCGGCAATAATCCAAATTTTATTTTCCTTGATGTCTTTAATACTAAATAAATCTGTTGGAATATCAGAGCCCTCAGTCATCTGCTGAACTCTTTCCATGTAATCCTTAGCAGTGTTATCGTTAATTCCATTTTGACTAGCAAGGAATAATGAACTCATATATGTTACTATAGGATTTGTGAAATCATCAAAAACATCCCAGTCTCCTGTAAGCTCGGCTATTTCTGGTTTTTCATATATGCTTAAAAGCTTACTTGATTTTTTTTCCGCTTTCTCTTTTTGCTCATTAATCATACTTTCATAGCGCTGAACAGCTAAGCGTGTTCGCTCGTTGGCTCTATTAAACTCTATTCTAGCGTTATCAACATCTCCATCGCCCCAATATGAAATTGATTTATAAAAATTCGTTAGTACTTTTTCATGAGGGGTAGGATCGTATCCTGTAGTAATGAAGTCAGTATCTAGTTTTTGAAATAAATTTTCATCCACAACATTATAATGAGCTATCGCACGTTCTTTATTGCCAGACAATCTTTGTGCTTCAGCGGCATTCATATGTAAAAGAGCGTTTTCAACCTTGGTAGCTGTAACGTCCGCCATTTCACCTGTTTTCGGATCAAAAAAGCCTAGTGCCTGCTCCGCAACCATTGCAGCATCTATAAACTTCCCAGAACTATAGTTGTTTTCAAGTGATTTTTCATCTTTACCACTTATCGTACTAGCACAGCCTGTAAATAGTGCTAATGACATAAAGATTGAAACTAATTTATTATTCTTATGCATTTTTGAACTTCCTTTAACAATTTTTTAACATCATAAAACATATTGATTTAATTTTATATAAAAAATTTTCTTAGGCCAAAAACACTAAAATAACTCGCAACATAATCTAACCATACACAAGACTAATTGATATCCATCTAGACGATACTAAAATGAAAATTAAGTAAGTATTGAAAGCTCCATAAATACAATATTTTCTAAGTTATAATGTGGCGCTGCTTATTTTAATGTTGGCTTGATTAAGATATTAACAGCCTCTGATATACACAAAACTAGTCATATTTTGTCTAAAGGCATTACTTACTAATTCTTGACATTGAGTAAAACATCCCCCCCCTAGGTCATTACACCTAGAGCCAAAAAAAGATGCTCTTAGTTGTTGGTGATAACAACCTAGAGGAATTTTAACCCATGATTACCTATTCAGAATACGAGCAAACTGCCATTAACGTGGCGCTAACAGCAATACAGCAAACCTTAGTGACCGATAATGTTTTGTCATCTGTCGTGCAAGTGGAGAACTACCTTAAGCTACATTTAGCCGATGAGCCTGATGAATGGTTTGGTGTGATGTTCTTAACCACTTCAAATAGATGAATCTAATACCAACACTCTATTCTAAATAATCAAGAATCTTCATGAATTAATTGCTTTTAGAGAGGCACAGCCAGAAGTAGTGTTTTACTAGTTGAGACTAGATGGTTAATTTCTAAGCTAAAATTGTGACACTACATTTGCTACACGCTAATATAGTAAATAATTGGTTATTAAAGATTTTACTTGGTTATAATGGTTTTGGGTCGAGGCACCATTATTCTAAGAGCCCTGAGCAGAAATGGTCGGGTTTTTTTGTTTTCTAAGCTAGTTTCAATGGGCTATGCAGCGTTATCTAGTCTTGCACTTTCTAGTTCTCTAGAAAGGCCCTCACCACATTCTTGTAATTACGACTAACCTTAATTTTGTCATATTCTCCCATCATCAAGAAAAACTCGCCTTTTGTATGTGGTATTACTTTGTCTATAAAATCTAAATTAACGATGGTTGAACGATGGACACGTTTAAATTGCTTTTCGTCTAATTCTGCTAATATTTTTTTTAGCGTGCAGCGTTTTACGTATGTTTCACCTAATACATGTAAACATACGTAGTCACCAGCAGCATCAATCCACTGTATATCCTGATGTTTTAATAAATGTATCTCGTCCCGATCTTTAATGACGATTTTGCGATTTTTAACATAGACAGACTGAGGGTCTTGCTGAGTTGAATCGTCATCCATCCATGTCACCGTTTTATTGTTTTTTTGATCGATCTGGGCAATTGCACCTATCACTTCTCGCTTATTCTCGGATTGCTCGTATGATTTGATCGCTAAGCGTTGCAGCGTTCTATCAACGGCCCTTTGGATGCTTTCATCATCAATTGGTTTGAGCACATAATCTACGGCATAAGCATCAAAAGCTTCCAGCGCATATTGTTGGTAAGCCGTTGCAAAAACGATTAAAGGCATTGTGTCATTTTGCAATTGCTTGACGACATCTAAGCCAGATAAGCCCGGCATCTGAATATCTAAAAATAACAAATCGGGTGCCAGCTCAATCACGGCTTTTATGGCTTCACGGCCATTGGAGCATTGAGCAATAACCTCGATGTTGGGCATTTTTTTTAGTTTTGCTGCTAGCAGTTTTAATGCGAGCGGTTCGTCGTCTACAATAATTGTTCTTAATATAGTCATTTGGAGTTGGATAATTCCAGAGGCATATTGATGCAAGTAGAGCGTCCGCCATTTGCAAGTCGTATGGTGTTAATTTGATAATCGTTTTCATAAAGAACTGACAAGCGTTGTACTGTATTTTCTAGTCCAATACCGGGTTCATTATCGATTGGCATTTTAGTGTTTTCTAGGCCTGCACCGCTATCACTGATTGCAATAATTAGCCTATTTTGGTTGATGTGCGCCTTGAGTTCAATAATGCCACCTTTTTCGTGCTTTGAAATGGCGTGCTTCATCGAATTTTCTATGATGGGTTGCAATAATAAACTTGGCACTAGAGCATATTGAGCCGTGTCATCAACGTTAAAATCAAGCTGTAATCGTTCAGCAAATCGCGTTTTTTCTATTTTTAGATATAGATTCAAAGCACTAATTTCTTCCCGCAAGGTAATCATAGTGTCTGGATTATTTTCCAATGAATGACGTAAAAATTTACTCAGTTGCACGGTCATTATTTGGGCTTTTTCGGACTCTTTAATTTCAATCAATGAATTGATAGCATTTAATGTATTATATAAAAAGTGAGGATTAAGCTGATATCGCAACATTTTGATTTTAGCATCGCGAGCGACACTTTGAGCTTCAATGCGTTTAATATGTTCTTTTCGAGTTGCCGCTTCTGCAGTGAGCATAATGTAATGTTCAGATTGTTGCAGCTCAAAATAACGAATGCCATGAAATAAACCGGTGCAACATAAAAAGATAAAGATGCTTGCAAAAAACCACCCGCCAAACTCACCCCAAATCTCATCAGCTGGAATTAACCAAGAAAAGGCTTGCATTCTAAAAATGGTCCACAAAAATGCCACCACAAATACAGCGAGCATGCCAATAGACAACCTGTATGCTATCGACTTGTCCCAAATTCTATCAAAAGTTTGATATAGAAAAACCGAAAACAGCATACCAAGTAAAGCCTGAAGGACAGTGTGTATGACATTCTCTAGCGAGATTTGGTTGTACCACAACGTTAATGTGACAAAGCTAACAATGCTCAAAAATAGCCAAAAGCTAGCCTGCCAGAACCAAAACCGATGTATGGGATTTTGTTTAAATGCACTGGTCATAGGGTAGATAGATTACCTTTTTATTGAGGAGCAGGAGATTAGGAACGCGTTCTCATATAACAAAATATTAACAGATATATTAGCGAATAAATAGCAGAGGTAAGAAACACCTATCGCCCTCTCAACAATCAAGAGGACGAATGGTTAGATATTAATAAAAGTAAATATTATCAATATACGCGGCGTCGCGAGTTGTTCCCCACAATTGGACGCTAAACATGATCAAGCTTGATGCATCGAAAACTCTATTTAACTCGGAGAAGGGTAACTCGACCGTTACCCATTGTCCTGTTGCCAAAGTAAAGTTATTGGAAACACCTGAATCGCCAAACGATGGAATAACCTGGAACTGAGTTTGTGTAATGCCAGAGGTAAGGTAAATATCAAAACGTAGACCTGTCGCCGTTGATAAGTCGACAGGGCCCTCTTGTATACCAAATTGGATACCTGTTATACCGCCGTTTTCACCGCCGAGAGTAATTTGGAATTTTCCTATGTTGTCGCCATCAATACTGATTTGTGAAAATGCAGGCGCTTTGTAGAAATTATCATTCCAAAAAGAGATAGGTTTGTCGACCGTTAGTGTGTCACTAAAAAGCACAAAGGCTTCGTCATTACTTGCTGTTGGGATCGGGGCTGCAACCGATGGGCCTGCATTTAATGACTTTACACTCAGCGATAGGCTCGCATCACCACCAGCTATAAGCTGATTAGCTTGCACTGCGCCAAAACCATCCGTGTCAACGACCACTTTGTAATTGCCTTCTGGTAAATTAAGCATGGCATTACCACTAGCGTCAGTATTAACCAAAGCATTACCTACTTTTACCGCCGCGTTTGGTAGAGGAGCATTATTATCATTGACAACATTGACCGTCATATCATAAGAAGTTGAAACCCCTGAAAAATAAATGTTATCAACATATACTGAAGTGCCTTCCGGTCCCCAAAGTTGAATAACAATGAGTTGTAATATACTGCTATTGAGAGTATCAAAGCCAGCACCATCGTTATCGACTAGTTCAGAGTATGGCATGTCTAAATTTAGCCAAGTACCTGTGGTCGGATTATTAAAGGTGCGTTTAGCGCCACCATCTCTGGATACTAATTGAACTTCAACTTTAGTAATACCAGGCTCGATGAACATGTCCATATTCCAAGTGGTATGCTGTGAAGCATCTAATTCACCGTTTTCAAAACCAAATTCAAGTCCTGTCACGCCACCGTTTGTGCCACCTGCCGTAATTGTGTACTTAGCAAAGTTATTACCATTTACTGCACCGGTAGAATAGACTGGTGCATTCCAGTAGTTAGCATTCCAAACACCAACATAGCTATCTTGAGATAGAGCATCGCTATATAGCACAACCACTTCACTATCTACGAAATTTGGTAGATTAGGTGCAGCTTGAGGTGGTCCTGTCACCGGATCTTGTTGTAATGTAGTGAAGTACACATCGGCTAACAATAACGTGGTTCCCGCGTCACCTAAAAAATTTAATGAAAACCAAGTCATATCGCTGAAATTAGGCAGAGGCACTGTCATTTCTATCCAACCATTGCCTAAATCAGTACCGGATGAAAAGTTATAGACAACTTGATTTTGTTGCTGTGTTGCGCTTTGTACAACCACATCAATACCAGTAAAGGTATCGGTTTTAACTTTAAACTTAGCATGTGTATATGCGGAAATATCAACGGTATTTTGAGGTAAATTTCCCCATGCAATCACCGTACCCCAACCTGAGCTTTTTGTAACCTCTAAGGCTTTGTTGTATGTTGTATCAGCAGGTTGGTCAGTGTATTGCGTGCCAGTTGACCAAGTATCTCCCCAAAACTCCATAAAAAAGGAATCGTCATTTTCTGAATGGAAAAGGTAGGCCTTATTACCGACAACCACTGCAGGCTGGACATTAATCGTCCTGTTGAGTGTTGCTTGGTTACTCGCCGCGTCGGCAGCGCTGTAAGTAATCGTATAAGTACCGACTACACTCGTATCTACAGTGCCACTGGCTGTTGCTGTTAAGTTGGTATCAACGTCATCTACGACACTCACACCTTGTTCATTATAACTATCACCCACGGTTAAGTTTATAACGGCAGCGCCAATTAATGTGATGACCGGAGCCTCGGTGTCAGGTGCTGGCTCTACGACTACAGTTCTTGAAATATTACTACTGTTACCAGCACGGTCAGTTGCTGTGTAAGTCAATATGTATGTGCCTGCTGTAGTGGTATCAACGCTTCCTGTGACCGTCGCTGTCAAGCCATCATCTACGTTGTCGGTTACGGTTGAACCTGACTCTTGATAGGTGCCTCCAACCGTCAATGTGACTGGGCTAGAGCCTAATAATGTAATTGACGGTGCTAATGTGTCTTTATCGACACTACTGCTACCGCCGCAACCGGACATTAATGCTCCTAGCAAAACTACTAATGTGTATTTAATGTTAGTTTTCATCAACTCTCTCTTGGTAAGTTTACAATTTGTTTGCATTTTTATCACAAAATACATAAGTTCGTGATATTTTCAAATTTAAAAAGTTGAGTGGACCTTTTGATGCGTTAAATGGGTATTTCATCCTTAATTAGATATATGATTAAAGTAACTATATCGTTAAATACTAGGTCGAAATACACACTCAGACAAATAGTGTTTATCCATTTTACCGCTTGTTTAGGACGCTTCAACATAATTCACTTGTTATTCAACCTGTTTGTGTTAAATGTATGTAAAATTATTTTTGATAAATTAGATATTAATTCTGCCTTTTTCTAATAGGATATACAAAACATATGAAGATTAATAAACCCAATAGTAAGTTGACACATTTAGCTGTTGCAGTAAGCGTAATTTTTGGGCTCACTGCTTGTGGCAGTGATAATACCCCGGCTGAGGTAGAGCAACCACCGTCACCACCAGTAAATAGTATTCCAGTCGTATCAAGTTCAGCTGTTCTTAATGCAGAAGAAGCGAGCCTTTATACTTATACTTTAACCGCGACGGATGCAGACACTAGCGATACATTAGTATTAGCTTCTGCGGTACTTCCAGGATGGTTATCTTTTGATGCTACAACGGGTGTGTTAAGCGGTACCCCTAGTGCAAACGATGTCGGTGCAAACAGCGTTTCTCTCTCGGTTAGCGATGGTACAGACACAGTAACGCAAGATTTCACTGTAACCGTAGTAGCTGCGCCTATTGTAAATACAGCGCCTGTGTTTAGTAGTACGGCACTAACTATGGGCACGGTAGGCTCTAGTTATGCATATACAGCGACAGCAACAGATGCAGACGCTGCTGATACTTTGTTTTTTACTTCGATCACTTTGCCTGCATGGGCAGCATTTAACACTGACACCGCTGTTTTATCTGGCACACCAGATGTTGCCGGTAATTACCCTGTTGAATTGATGGTTAGTGATGGGACTGACGACGCTAGTCAGTCGTTTTCAATAACAGTTGCCGCAGATAATGTTAACACGGTCGCTCTTAGTGTGTTTGAAAACACATTGCTACCTGAATGGGCACCTTGGATTAATGACGGTGGTTCAACTACCCTGGTAACCGACGATGTTGAACATGATCAAGCTGTGCAGTTTAACTTAACCGCTCCTTCTGTGGCCGGTTTTACTGCTCGAGATATTGATGGTGCAGTTAATGGCTCTCTGTTTGATGCCTCAGGTGTTACTAACGGTGTGATATCTTTTGAGTTGAAAATGGTCAAAGCCCCAGACGCAGGTGTGGTCGATTGGAAACTAAAATTAGAAGCAGGCCCTGGCTCATCAGCTGAAGTTAATCTTTCAACTGCGATGGAGGCTCATGCAACACCAGTTCTTAATACTTGGCAAACTTACACTTTCCCGCTTGCTAGTCTGGGTGGTAACTTAGATATTAGTAAGATAGACCTAATTATGGTATTTCCTAATTACAACCAAGCTCCAGGCGCTCAATTCCTATTGGATAATGTCATGATATCGGAAGGTAGCGACACGGTTAACCCAAATCCAGCACCTGCTCCTGCTCCTTCACCATTGCCTGGATTAGGCGGTGATACAGGTTTAGTTAATAATGGAGATTTTGAGCTAGGTAATCTTGATGGATGGCTTGCTGCCGGTGCAAATATAAGCACAGAGCTCGATGCTGAGGGTAATTGGATAGCAAAAGTAGTAGCACCAGAAGCACAAAGTCCATTTATTGGTCAATCACGCATTGGTGAGGGGGTGATTACGGCAGGTCAAGCGATGACTGTTTCGTTTGATATGAGAGGGTCTGTTAGTGGCGACGGCGGTGTGGTAAATGCATTGCTTCTCACTGAATCCCCAGCGGGTGTTAGTAAGACGGATGTGCTTGTAACCGTGGTACCTAACGCTGAATGGACAAGATATACTTATCAAGTAACTGCAGGCACTGATCCAGAGTGGGGTGTGAATTTTAGACTACAACCAGCTTGCGGTGCTGTGGCAGGTTGTGAAGTAACAGCTTATTTTGATAACGTGAGTATTACCGTAGAGGGTGGTTCAAGTGGTGGTAATGGTGTTCCAACACCAACACCATCACCGGAACCTTCACCATTGCCTGGAGTAAGTGGTGATACGGGATTAGTGACTAATGGTGATTTTGAACTTGGTAATCTGAATGGATGGATTGTGGAGGGTGCGAATATAGCAGCTGAGCAGGATGCAGATGGTAATTGGCTAGCTAAACTGGTTGCTCCAGTAGCGCAAAACCCTTTTATTAAACAAGATTCAATTGGTCGAGGTGTAATAACGCCGGGACAAGCGATAACCGTATCATTTTATATGAGAGGCAATGCTCTTGGTGATGGTGGTGTAGTGAATGCATTGTTGTTCAGTGAATCTTCAGCCGGGGTGAGTAAAACAGATGCGCTTGCTACTGTCGTACCTACCGCAGAATGGACGAAGTATACCTATAATACGACTGCTGGATCTGATACAGAATTTGGGTTAGCTATCCTATTACAACCTGTTTGTGGTGCAGTGCAAGGTTGTGAAGTCACGGCTTACTTTGATGAAGTGACAATAACAGCTCAATAATCTTACACTCTACCTATAACGATATGGGTGGAGCAACAGAAAAACAAAAAAGGTTCGCAATATATATTGTGAACCTTTTTTTTGTGATGCAAATATACCTGTTCTGGTCAAGTCCAGCAGGACACTTCCCTAAAGGAATTTTCATATTTAACGGGTGATTGATCGTCGTTCGACGAATGCAACCTCTCCACGTTGTAATATTTGATATATGCAGCAACATCTTGCTTCATATGTTCTCTTGTTGGTTGCGCTACTTTGAACAACCAATCATGCTTCAAGCTGCCGAAGAACCTTTCTACTACAGCATTATCCCAACACGCACCCACATCGCCCATGCTAGCCCGGCAATTAAGGTCTTGAAGCAGCTTTCTAAAGCGCTTACTTGTATATTGCGAGCCTCTATCGCTGTGGAACACTAAACCCTTTGGTGGCTGTCGTAGGCGATGAGCTTTAATAAACGCTTGCTCAACCAAATCAGTCGTCATGCGTTTTGACGTATGCCAACCCACAATACGGCGACCAAACAGATCCATTACCACAGCTAGGTATTGCCAGCCTTCGCCTGTTTTTAAATAGCTAACATCCCCAGCCCACACTTGGTTAGGCCCCGTAGGATTAAAATTCATATTCAACAAGTTGTCAGCTACAGCGTCACTGTGTTTGCGCTTGGTAGTGACTTTATAAGCAATACGTTGCGTAACAACCAAGCCCAATCGCTTCATCAAGTTAATGACGCGATAGCGAGTTATTTTAAAGCCTTCTTTGCGCAGTTTTTTCCCAAGCTCTCGACTACCCAGACTTTCTCTACTTGCCTTGAATAGTACTTTAGCCCTGCGATGCATATTCAGCGTTTCAGCACTTATGATTATCGCGGGGCGCTTACGCCAAGCATAATATGCTGATTTACTAACTCGCATTACTTTGCACGACATTGCAATTGGGTATTGTTTACCTAAACTTGTTATAAATGAATACTTTACTTCATTTCTTTCGCAAAAAAAGCTGAAGCCTTTTTTAATATTTCGCGTTCCATTTCTAGGCGCTTTTTATCTTTCCTCAACTGAACGAGTTCGGCACGCTCATCTGTCGACAAGGCAGAATCTTCATTTTCTTGCTTAAACTTTGCTACCCAGTTATAGAGTAGCTTATCAGTTATGTTCAATGAAGCGGCTGCCTCAACAACTGAGTAACCTTGCTCCATCACCAGCGCTACCGCTTCCTGCTTAAAATCATTTGGATAAGTCTTGTTTGTACGTTTAGTCATTTTGACACCTCAATAATTGGAGTTTATCCTTTAGGGAAGTGTCCTGCTAATTCAACCACAACAACCTTAGTTTACATTTACTTTGTGCCTAAAACGTCAGCACAGTGATTGCAATCTAAACATGATAGTCAGTCTGTCCGAGAGCAAAGTCGTTTGGGGCAAAATTACAAACTGTTTAAAAATATCAACAACTGATCTTTATTCGTTTGCGACATATTTTCATAATATAGTTTAGAAGCTTGCGCTTCACCACCGTGCCACAAAATAGCTTCTTCGATTGAGCGAGCTCGACCGTCATGCAAATAACCAATGCGATTTATGTCATTGATATTTCGTGACAATGAGATGGTGTCATTACCTTTGCTATCACCTAGCATAACACTTTTAGCATGACCTAGCCCCCACAACGCTGCAGTCCGCCATTCCGCACCCGAGGCAGAACCTTGAGCAAGGTTATCAGCTAGACCAGGACCCATGTCATGAAGTAACATGTCGGTATAAGGATAAATGGTTTGATTACGCAACTCTTCAAGCGGATGAAATTCATTAGTCGTCATAGTAGGGCGATGACATTGTGCACAGCCTGCGTCAGTGAATAAGGTTTCTCCAACCTGGTTGTCGTAGTCACGACGAGCACCAACACCTAATAAACTTAAGTATTTAACTAATTTGTTGACCTCATTATCACCTAATTCTACCCCTGTTTCACCACAATCAGTTTGTCGTGAGCCACAGTCAGGATTAGGTAACATACTCGTCATAACGCCCATATCAGTATTAAAGGCACTGGCAGCTTGATGCTTGACACTAAAGGTAGCAGCTTTATAACCAAAACGGCCAAGCCTCTGTTCCCCTGTTAGGGGATCAATGACGATCGATGCCCTTCCTGAGATACCGTCGTTGTTGTTATCATTTTCATCGAGCCATTCTAATATTGTCGCTTCGGATACTGCATCTAACAAACCTAGGCCAACCAATTGTGGAGCTATGCGAGCAGAGAATTGTGCTGGTGTACCATTTGAAAAAACATAATTTGGTGAACGCAAGCCGTTTTCAAGCTCGGTCCATGGGCCTAAGGCTACCGAACCTTCATGGGTCATTGCACCAGTTTGATCGATTTGTAATACGCTACCTAGATCAGGATGGGGATCACCGTTTTCATCACCCACTAAAAACACCCATGAATTAAGTGGCTCGCTAACATCAGCAACAAGCGCCTTGCCGTTTCTTACATGGCAAGCAGCACAAGAATGGTTAATATATCGGCCACCTAATTTACCGACCTGTTCATCCCAGATAGGGTTATCGTGACGTTCATCATGGCTTCCATCTTCAAAATTGGTGTGATGGACACGCCTACCTTCGACAAAAGGCTGAGCATTTTCATGACTTAAGTTGGTGGCCATCTGCATAAAACGGCCTGCAGGTTCATTACTATAGTTATAGCCCAGTGATGTTTGACCACCTAATAAGCCTTTTTTTGGGATAGGGGTTCCATCGTTTGAGCTACCGTCGTTTTCAACACCTCGTTGCCATTCAAAAGGCGCAACTCCTAGCTGACCGACAACATAAACAAAAGAAGTACCGTAATAATTTAATCGACTACCAGCCGGTGGATTCAATAAAAATTGGCTTAATTCAAATTCCATATTGGTGCCCGGACTAAGATCCGGCTGAAATTGTCCGCCATTTTTCCATTGATTAACAATATCCAAGCTATATTTATGTTGGACCCCTTCATCACTTATTTTTTCGAAATTTTCGTTAAAAGTACCTTTGTCTACAAATACAACACCGGTTTCGTCAGGGCTGACTTTCGATTCATCTTTTTGTGGATTGAAATGAAATTGTCCGGTGGTGTTGCGACCCCAAAACCATACTCTAAACTCTCTTGCCCCTAACTGTGCTTCTGTTATAAAAGTAGCACGTATTAGGCTTTTACCAGTAAGTACATAATCTTCTAACTGGATCCGCGCGGTACGGTATTCCCAATAATGGGCTAAGTAATGATCATAATGATCATTTAAGCTATTGTCTTTAGCATGGCGGTCACGACCCCGATCGCCGATACGGGTCACTAACACGCCATCGTCTCGCACAAAACGACTACCGGACTCTAATATCGAATTTGCATCATAAAGCGGTTTAATTTTGCTTAAATCGGTACCTGGATCAGTAGGTGCAACAACTGGGGTAGGGTTAGACGGTGGTGCTGGTGTGGGTTCAGTACTTCCTCCACCACCACAAGCGCTTAAGGTTAGTAAAATAAAGAGCCAAGCAACAACGGAAACAAAATTTTTCAAAATACGTACCACAAAAAATAATTAAATATGCATCAATTTATACCATATTTATTAACAATAATCGTGGGTAAATCGATATGTAGAGTCTTTTATGAGTTAAGATGGCGAGTAAGATATCCATTTATGCCAATAACTAATTACTAGCATATGTGACATGGTCAGTCCAAATAATGAGATGAAAATAATACGGTAAATGTTAGATTCAAAATTGGTATTTGGAAAAAAATAAGGGATCAGGAGTGACAATGCTACTGATAGTAAGACCACAGGCGCACTAATCACAAATACTTTTTTTAATGATACTTGTTGGTAATTGGCAAAATCACACATATGTTGTAAAGCATGTAAAAAGCAAAAATATAAAACAAAGTGCACTAAAGGAGGTATCAATATACTGCTTAATGCCAGTCCTAATAGCTCATAACGAATCCAGAACCTGACAGTAGTAAAGTAACCTTGTAAGAAATTAACAAGTAATATGACACTGGCTAATACAGCAATAATAAACATTATTTGCACGATATTTTTGGCTGATTCAGTATCTATCATTAACCCCTCAAAAATATGCAAGATACTAATAGCATAAAAAACAGCAGGTCCACAAATGACTAAAGCTGCTAACGCTATACTGGTGCTAAATTGCAATGAATTGCGCCAATCGGACGCGAAATGAAAAATTGAAACCAGTAAAAATAATACTAAACATACTGATGGAAATAAATACCATAGGTAGGTACTCAGTGAGGCTACAACAATATAACTAATAAAAAATAATATAAGCCAAAATATATGTTTGGTATCAAACGCTTGTTTAGCAATAAAATAATCGAGAGCGCCATGAGGGACGCCCAAAATTAAGACCATTATTGCAAATGACAATATAAGAACGTTAGGTGGTATCGATAAAGATAACACCAAACTAAGAATATACGTAATCCCACTCAAGCATAAAAAGAGCAAATAAAATTGACTAAGACGTTCATTTTTTCTTAGCATTGACTTGTTTTTTCTCATTTATATTAAATAGTGCTTTTAAGAATATTAGCTTAGGCATACACCAAATAATCCATAATAAATCTAGTATGCTAGCCCTCTCAGTCATGAACCTTGCAAATCGAGGCGCAGTTAATTTTTTTGTTAAATTATAAAACAAGACTGGCGCTATATTCATATTATGGCATAGGACTCTTAAAAACAAATTATCCATCCAACGATATATTTTGGGAATAGGGATAACTTGCTGGAGCGGCTCTGCGTTAACTAACATCGCTGCTGTTTGCCCAGCCCATGTTTGAATAGAACTAAAACAATAACCGGTGGATGCGCGCATAGCACCGCCAGATATTCCTGCTTTTATCACATTCTTTTTATTCGCAGGCGGGGTGATATTATACATAGGTAATACTCCGCTTTCTGTGCGTACTAACGCATAATCAGTACCGTTAATGTACTTAGTCACAAACGCTTCTATTTGTTGTTTTAGCACCATTTGGGGGATATTTTTGCGAGTAAAGCAAGTGTATTCTAGTAGCGCATGCGATTCAGAAAACGGTAAGATATAAAAGAATTCAAGCCTATTATTACTTACATGTAGTTTATGCATTAAATCAACTATGCTAGGAGTAAAAAAAGCGGATTCAGTCTTTATTTCCATTCCATAAAAAGATTGTAATAGACCTACATTCGGTAGTTCAGGAATAGGGGGACGAGTGTCGATAACGTGTGAGCATTCAAATTTGGCTGCAGGGGTGATAACACTGATGGTGTTTTTTTTGTGTTCGATACTGACCACATCACAACTCAACAATAATGAATAATTAGCTGATTTATCAATTACAGCTCGTGCAGCATTGCTTAATGTTTCTGCTGTTATTGAGCAATAAGGCATCGTCGGTGCGTTCATTATTGCGCAGGAAGTGCCGATTGAAACTGACCAAGAAACCCATTTATGCGATATGAGTGAGGTTATATGCTTCGGTAACGTCGGATGATACCAAAAACTCCAAATTCTGTTATTGGGAAGTTTATCGGAGCGCTCTAAAATTAATACAGACCCTTCATAATTGCTTTCTTTAAGAGCAAGTACCAAAGATAAATTTGCTGCACCAGCACCAATCATAACAAGATCATAATGATTACTTTGATTCAGCATTGAATTGGTGAGTGTCATGGTAGATTAATCAAGTGCTTTATAGGTAGATGCAATTCTTCAGCATGTTCTATGTGATGGTCTTTAATCCTAAGTAGATGATGTTCCCACAGACAACGCGAAGCCAGTAACACTTTTGTAGAACTTGAAACAACGGTACGACCTTGCCAATAGGCATAATTTTGCGTCGTAATCTTGATACCAATCTGGCGATAAATTTTACCAGCCACTAAAATTCCTAATTGGTGATTTTTAGGTAACATCATGATGCCGGAAAAACCACTTTCATAATACTCATCAGCCAAAACAAGTAACCTTTTAATGGCAAGTTGGACTACTGATTTTTGCTGTTGATTGGGTGCTACAATTTGTTTCGCCGTTAAATCATCTAGCCATTCACCAGGAATATATCTGCGATTTATTGTTGCATCTTCTAATACATCTCGCGCAATATTAGTTAATTGCATTGCAATACCCAAATCGATTGCATATTTATATGAGTGTATTGGCCCACCTAATATCGGAGTCATCATCAAACCAACAACACCTGCTACTTGAAAGGCATAAGTAATTAACGCATCTTGAGTCGTTAGCGCAACATCTGATAAATCCGACAGCACCCCTCGAATTAATTCAATGCCCCACTCGGGCAAGATCTGATAATCATCACATAGCAATAAAAAATCACCTACTAATGGATCCGTATATTGCTTATTATGAATAGCCTCAATGGCGTTGTTAAGGGTAATGCTGGGGTCAATATTAGGTTGTGGATCATCTGCAATATCATCGATTTGGCGACAAAAGTAATATAATCTTGTCGCTGCCGAACCCGTTTTTTCATCTAAAAAAAAACGCGCGAAATTAAAACTTTTGCCATGCTTTTTTAGTGCGGCATTTGCCTGAGATTGCATCGCTAATCCTTTACAGTCGGAATCAGTTTATCGACAACTTTGGCCGAACAAAGTACTCCCGGTACTCCCGCACCTGGGTGCGTTCCAGCACCACACAAATATAGATTTTCAGGACCTTCAGCTTTATTATGAAAACGAAACCATGCTGATTGTTGAAAACTAGGTGCAATCGAGAACCCGCTTCCATCAACGCTTGAATATTCTGTTTGGAAATCATCAGGCGTTTTGACAAATTGATGGACAATAGACTCAGATAAGCCTGGCATAATGCTATGCTCTAGGGCTTGAATAATTTTTGCCGCATACGCATCTTGTTCTTTAGCCCAATCTATACCTGATTGTTTATTGGGTACGGGTGCCAATACGTAAAAAGAGTCACATCCATGAGGTGCCATAGAGGGATCTGTTGCTGTTGGACGATGTAAATACAACGAAAAATCATCGGCTAGTACCTTTCGTTCAAATATATCATTAAGTAAAGATTTATAGCGTTTTCCTAACCAAATAGTATGGTGCACAATCTCGGGATATTGTGTTGATGTACCGAAATATAAAACAAATAATCCCATAGATAGTTTGGCATGTTTCGCTTTTATTTTCGCACTAAAAGATTGATGACGTTTGTCTAACACTGACTGGTAAAGAAATTTAGGATCCATATTAGATATCACTTTATCACAAGCCATTTCCCCTTTACTCGTGTTTACACTCGTTATTTTATTATTATTGACAATCAAATTTTCAACTTTGGTATCAAGTTGAATATTAATCCCTTCTTCTATCATCAGCTTATGAAAGCCTTTAACAATAGACCCTGTTCCACCCATAGCAAAAAAGACACCCCATTTGCGTTCTAAAAAATGAATTAAACTGTAAATACTTGTCGTAGCAAAAGGGTTTCCGCCAACCAACAAAGGCTGTATTGAGAAAGCTTGACGTAATTTATCATGACTAAGATACGCACTTACCATTTGCCATACTGTGCGATAGCATTTAAGGCGAATTAATGCAGGTACTTGCGCCAGCATAGTGCCTATTTTATGAAAAGGTTGACTGGACAACTGGGTAAATCCCACATCAAAAATAGCCTCAGACTGAGCAAGTAAGTTTTTGTAACCTTGCTTATCCTTTTCTGAAATAAGACCTATTTGCTCAATGGTTTCTTCTACGGTACCGCCATAATCAAAATGACTTCCATCCGGATAGACAAAACGATACCAAGGCTCCACCGGTACTAACGTGAAGTAATCGTTTAATTGTTTACCGAATAAGTTAAATAGCTCTTCTAATAAAAAAGGTGCAGTTACCACTGTAGGGCCAGCGTCGTAGATAAATCCATCTTTATGATATTGTTGTGCTCTACCACCTAGTTGTTGACACTGATCGATGAGTGTCACTTCATAGCCTTTTGCACGCATTCTTAATGCTGATGCGATCCCACCAAAACCAGCCCCGATAACTATAATATGTTTAGATTTAATAACTACTCTCCAATTCGTTTAATAATATATCGGTATGCTGTGATACCAATGAAGCGCAATTATCAGGTAATAAGGCTAGTTCTTTTTGACACTGTTTAAGCAAATATCGAGCACGATCTTTAGCCATGATTAACGCGTCGTAGTTAGTACATTGTGATGCTAGTATGTTAACTAAATTTAATTGTCCACAAGCTTTGTCTTGTTCCCAATCGTATAAGTCATCATTTATTTGGTAAGCTGTCGCGAACTTGGATGTAATATAGTAAATCTTTGATTTATATTTAGTTTGTTCCGCTAATATGATTGGTAGCATGAGGCCTAAACGAAATAAGGGGCCTGATTTCATTGCTGCTATAGACTCATATTCTGCAACAGTACTGGCATCAGAGGAACAAAGATCTCTTGATTGACCAGTAATGGTTTCAGACACTGATTTGTGTGTCTCTAATAGTAATTTGCCAATTAAATTAGGATTGCTAATGTCGGCTAACGTACTGTAAGCCGCAGATAACATTGCATCACCAGAACATATGGCACTAGATTTACCGAATTTTTTCCAAACAGATGGTCGTCCTCTTCTTTGAATATCGTTGTCTTGTACATCGTCGTGAATTAAAGATGCGTTGTGCAATAATTCTACCGTACAGGCAAGATTAATTATGTCGAGTGGTTCTAAATTCAAATGGACACCGGCATTGATACATATTTTTGCTCTGGTTCGTGACCCACCACTTTTTAAATGAAACAATGCCGGTTGGTCGTGAGAAACAAGAGCAATCATCTGAGCTTCGCAATGTGTAAGAAGTTCCGATTGGTGAATAGATGAAACTGAATTAACTTTGTTCATAATCTAACTCGTTAATTTTGGGGATATTATCCAAGAGGAGCAATTGCCCCTCTTGAATTTATTCTGTCTATGCAGACAGTTTTATATCAATCCAAATAGTTGAAAAGACATAAAATTAAACCGTATAGATTAAGCTGTATCTTTTTGGCTTTCGCTTGTTGCTGCGTACCAAATTAATAAGCCAAACGCGACTTTATTTACTAAGTCAGCTAAATTATAAACAATATTTAACGCTTCAGGAGAGGCGACACTGAGCATGTATCCTGCAACATAACCTATTGGATAAATAGCCCAACCAACGGTAACAATCCAGCGCATTGCATTGTATGCATA
>Ga0209136_1000611_pt1 | contig 25143 bp, 53 predicted proteins | sample SaaInl0LU_22_DNA_FD_184640 | JGI IMG/M metagenome (GOLD analysis project Ga0209136, IMG submission 184640) | Marine microbial communities from expanding oxygen minimum zones in the Saanich Inlet - ESP_90LU_22_DNA (SPAdes) (version 2) | ecosystem: Environmental > Aquatic > Marine > Intertidal... | reverse complement strand
ATTCTCTCTTGTTCTACCAACCGATATGGTAAGGTAATCTTTGTTAAAGTTGTTTTCCATTTTATTTGTTTTTTAAATTGATACTGCAATGATATACATAAAAAACTTACCCCGCAAACTTTTTATATAAAAAAAATAAATTAGGTCAATAACTTTTTTATGTTTAGGTTTGTATCATAATAATTAATTAAACAGATATGAACTATATTAAATTTAACAGACACGATTTATTCACGAGTGAGATGTTGGAAACTACAATGAAGTGTATTAATGGTAGTAAAGACTTTAACCTTACAAATAAACTATATGGGTTATTTGATGGCTACCTATATAATGATCTAATGGAAATTGCAATAGAGTCAAAGGTGGACAAAGAAATAGAGAATATGATCGCTGGTTTAATCAATGCAATAGAAATGTTTATTAAAATAACTGACAAAAAGTTTGTGTAATAACTTTTTTATAGCAAACCCATAAATTCATGAACTTTTAAATAAAGTGATATATTTATTTAAAACGGATTGATATGAAATGGAATGAAAAAAATGTGGGTGTTTATGAGATCGTAAATACTTTAAATGGTAAAAAATATGTTGGTAAGTCTATATCCCTTTACCGAAGAAAATATCAACACTTTGTTCAGTTAAAAGGTAATAAACACTATAACCAACACTTACAAAACGCTTTTAATAATTATGGTGGTGATAATTTCATCTTTAATGTTATTGAGGAATGTGATAAAGATATTTTAGGTGAGAGAGAATATTATTGGATAAGCAAGTATCGTGTTTGGGATAGAGATTTTGGTTACAATATCGAATTAATTAATGAAGATGGTACAAACGTGAAATCTTATGAGTCTATAAAAAAACTTAAACGATCAATTAAAAACTCAAATTACAAAAAACCTAAAGGTAAAGATAACCCAACATCTAAAGAGGTTCACCAATATTCATTGGCAGGTGATTATATACAAAGTTTTGAAAGTTGTCATTTAGCTGCTGATTTTTATGGTAAACACAAATCATTTACAACGATATCAAAAGTAGCGAGAAAATGTATTGGTACATCACTGGGTTTCCAATGGAGGTATTTTAAACAAGGTAAAATAGATCCTTATATTGATGTTATGAATGAGGTTAGAACTAATAACAATATTAAACAATCAAAGAAAGTTATAGCGATAAATTTAGAAACAATGAAAGAAACCGAGTATGATAGTATAAGTGAAGCATCTAAAATTTTGGGTTTAGGGGTATCTTCTATCGCTAGAATAGTTAGTGGTGAAAGAAATAAAAGCACTAAACTTAATATGACTTTTAAAGAAATTTGACAAAAAGTTTGTGTAATAACTTTTTTATGCCTTACTTTGTATTATCAAATTAAAAACTAAAAATTATATATTATGAATCCAGAAATTCACTCAAAAAGTTCAGTTAGACGTTGGGGGGGTAAAATTGAAGATTACCTCGAAATCCACGAATTAATTGATTCACCAAAGGCTACTATGAATAGTAATAGTGCAAGGGTACTAACACACCAAACTTGGTTTGTTTTCACAATCATACCAAAGATATTTGGTTATAATATCGTAAACTCTGACGGAAGAAGTGTTGATACTATCGATATTGCTATGTTACATATTAGCGAAGATTTTAGGCACAAAGGTATTCCTACTGCACAAGATTATTTAGAGAACATTGTGGTACAACCTTGGTTCAATAATGGGGTTAAACCTATACCGAGTGTTGATGCACATAATAGAAGTAAAGGACTATTAGAAAAATTAAGAAAAGAAAGTGTAGAAGAATTTGCGTAATAACTTTATTACAAGTATATTTGAATTATTAATAACAAAAACAAAATAAAATGGAAGAAAAAGTAGCATTAACTGATTGGGAAATTAGACAAAACCAATACATTGAAGCAAAAAAGATTAGGGTTAGTGATACCGAATCTAAATCACAAGTTATTTTCAAGAAACATAACATTGAAGAAGTATGTTTTGAGTTTTATTGTGGTGGTGATAGTATGGGTGATACAACTCTAACTGCTGTTGATTACAACGGAAATAATGCTGATATAAATAGTGATGATTACGGAATACTTGAAGATTTGATTTACGATAAGGTTGAGTTTTATGATGCATCTGACGGACACTATATGGGAGAATCAGGTAAGGTTATGGTTTATTATAACCTTGAAGAATCTGACTTTGAATTTATTAAAGAATCAGAATCCGAGTTTTGTGAAAGGTATGGGGGTGAAATCAGAGTAGAGATAACGGAAAATGAATATAATTTTATTGATAAGTTTGTTTCCAACATTAATTATTCACCTTGGGATTCTGAACAAATAAATTATAAAACTGATTTCATACTTACTGATGAATACGAAAGTTTACAAAAAAGTATTTTTGATAAAATTTTCGATACTTGTAATGATGCAGAATTTGAAAAACCTTTGAACGCCGAAATTAATGATGAGGGACTTTCGTATGGTACTGGTAATGAAATTGATGATATAGAGAATTTAAAGTTATCAAAAGAAACCAATGGTGATATAACTAAATACTACTTAAATGTTGTATTTGAGCAAGAATGTACTGAATACAGAGAATCAATTAATTATTAACATATAAAAACAAATAAAATGTCTAAAATTATTATTAATAACGTAGAATTTCCATATGACGAGGGTTGTGGTATTCTAAAACTGAAACACGATAAGTGTCCTATTGAACAATTAGAGGGTATATGGGAAGATATAATACCACTAACTTTTAAAGAAATAGGGCAATTCGCTAATCTTGAACAACGTAGAATAGGAATTTCATTATTGGGTATTGATGAGATTTTAAAAGATGCCAAACCAAAACTTGTTTCAAGCCAAACGATTAAAAAGGAAACCACTTGGATAAATGGTGAGGGTGAATTAGAAACCTTTTCTTTTAATGATACATATGAATTATATGAAGTAGAGGGTTCATACTTTAGTAGTGGTTTATCATCATATAGAAATATGGAAAATGTATTCTTTGTAAAATGTAAAGATACATCTACTGATAGAGAATATATGATATGGGTAGATATTAAGTCGGTCTATAACACCAATAATGAAAAAGATATTAGTTGGGGTAAGGAATATAAAAACTTTGTAGATGCTATCGAATGTATTGCTTGGACGATACAAACCGATTTAGAAGAGGGTTCTATTGATAAGATTATAAGACAAGGTGATTGTATTATGATTAAACCAAAGAATGATTTCAAAACTTTAGATGAGGAAAGACACCTAACGAAAAACGAATACTTAAATTTAATTGTAGCAGAATCTTAAAAACAAATAAAATGGATAAATTAAAAAAACACACATTATTACTCGGAGAAGGAATACACCAACACACATTGTATGGTGAATTTAAAACCGACAAAACAAACGAAAATGATTTCAGAGATGTTATCGTTACCAAAGAAAGTGAGTTGAGACACGAAAAACCCAATCACACTTGGTCTAATGAACACAAAACGCTAATCATTGATAAGGGTAACTGGCGAATGGGTAAACAAGTAGAATACAACCCTTGGAATCAATCCGTAAGTAGAGTATGGGATTGATACCCCATAACTACCATAATAAGATACCCAGCTTTATTGTTGGGTATTTTTTTTGTCTTATAAAATCGTAGATCTAAACACCTACATACTAAATGATATTCTGATCTAAACACCTAATTAATTTAATTAAATAATACTTGTACGATAACTTTTTTATTATTAATATTGTAACATCAAATCAATAACAAATAATATGAAGTACGCAAGACAATGTGACGTTACTGGAGAACCAATGAACGAGGGTTATTTAATCCAAGACGGACTAATGTATATTAAATACGAAGATGATTTAATAGCACATATAAGAGCCGTTGAGAAAGAAGGTAACCTCGAATATGATAAAGATGTTTCAGAGGGTAGATTAACCGATGAATGGTTATTAAATGACTACTATGAAGCTGACTATTACTATTGGACTGAATGGGAAGATGAAGATGAGTTTCAATATGAAATGATTAATGGTACGTTAACCTTAATAGAAGAATAACCATGAATAAATTATCCAGCACAGATTATGTCTTATTAGACAAAGCAAATAACCAAATGGTTAGATTCGAAAACAGTGGTCGTGTTATCATATACGGTGATATAGAAGAAGCAAGAAACGATTGTTATGGTAACGAAACAGTAACACCCTGCACAGAATTACCAATGGACTTACAAATAGAATTATTAAAAGAAGTAGTATGATACAATTAACAGCAAAAGGACAGGAACATATAAGAAAGATCGTTGATCATTATATACCTATCGAAAGAATTAAACTGAATGAACTCTTTTCAGAAGAAGGGATTGAAACAGAAGAACTAACAGATGATGAACTGTATTCATTATGTAATGCGAATGATAAAACAGATAACCTCTGGTATTCCCTGGCAACTCTCTGGGAAGTTTAAGGAATAGACAACTCTATATTTTTATCAGAATAAACCCTGTACTGTATGTAATTATAGTATGGGGTTTTCTATTTTATATGGTGAAAAATATATCATCACGTCTGGTGAAGATAGAGTACTGGAAAGAGTATTCAATAATAAACCTGTATGGGTTTATAATCAGATAGACAGGATCAAAACATTTAATTCAATAACAGCAGCTAATAACTTTTTTATAAAAAACAATCTGGAGGGTTCTAAAGTAACCCAGATAAAAGATAAATTCAAACCTGTATTCAATATCCTGTTTAACGGTGATAAAATTGAATGCTATTTAAGTTGGTCCAGTAAACTGTATCCAAATGCATCAACACAGTTTGATTACGATGATAAAGAGAATGCACTTAAGGAATTGAACAGGTTAAAGTTAATTCAGTTACAAAGATACCAGGATTTAATAATGTATTCAAAAGACCTAAACCTACCAGAATTCAATATTGATAATTAACCCCTGCTTCCCTGTATAAAAACAAATTAGAATTCAGATCTACTGTAAACCAAAAAGAGCCTACAAATTAATGTAAGCTCTTTTATCGATCAATCAAAAACAAACTGGTAAATGAAACCAGGTGTTAATACCGTAACATAATATTACGCTATTGCTGTTCCCTGAATAGAATTCAGGTTTATATATATTACTCCTCTTCGGAATCTACTTTAACTAGGTCTTTCGTGTCAACAAAGAAAAAACTTTCTTCAAGATCTTCATCTGTGACATCTTCCTGGAAGATACCACGTAAAAAACTTTTAGCTGCTTCGATGTCTTCAAACTCGTTTAATTTAGTGTTATCTTCATCCTGCATTAAATATTCTAAACCGTTTAATGCTGATCCTTCTATTGCTCTTCCTATTACTATCATAATGTCTTTTTTTTATCTGGTACAAATATATGAATACTTTATCTAATAACCAAATTTAATTACAGTAATTTATAAAACCATAATTCAACCTCATCAAATGGGTTAAGGGTAAAGGTGTCAAGATCCCAGAATTCATCATCGGTGTAACTGTTATCCTTAAGATCAAAATAACAATCTTGATCCTCATCATAATAATATTCATTACCCAGATCATCTACAATTCTGGCTTCAGAACTCTCACAGATCAATTCTCCTGCATTATCTGGATCTGTATATAGTACACCAGTCGGAGTACCAGATTCATCCATAAAAAAGCACTCTATGTACAAATCTGGATAATCTAACTGTATTTTATTTAATAACCTTTCTGGAACAGACCATGCAGTATTGAATACAATATTAATTCTGTCGTCTTCAATATCAAGAACCTCATCCTCTGCATCCCATTTAGTTCCCCAGTTATTTACACACCAGTCATACCAATTATCAAAACCATACTTCTCAATAAGTTTCTTACATTTTTCTTCTGTATTGTTATTACAAGGAATTAACTCTGGTATAATAATAGGTTCTTTAGCTTTTTCCAGTTGTCTTTTATTATAAACAAGTAACTCTGGTTCACAGTTAGCTAATTTATCTTCTAACTTTTTTATATTATCTGGTTGTTCCTTTAACCTATCTTTCATAGATTTAACTTCCCAGTCATTAACATACTCTCTACCCATAGCTGAGTTACTGGGACTTATTGTATGTTTTAAACCCTCTGGCATTGGGTTATATCTACCCATCTTCCAAGTACCATCAATAACACCCTTATTGATAAATTCCTTTAATTGATCTGGGTTATTAACCCCATATACTGTTAAATTGTTTTCTGACCAGTTTGGCATAATACTTTGTTTTTATTTGTTTTTAATTATTTCGACACTGCAAACATATAAATAAAAAACTTACCAGACAAATTTAATTACATAAAAATTTTATTTGATAATTTCAGTACTTTTATTTGGTGGATAAATAAATTATAGTTAACATTGCAATGTCGAAAACAAAAAAACAAATAACATTATGAACTTATTACAAGATTACCAGTACAAGAGACCAAAAACATTATTCGGTCAACAAAACGCTAAAACCATTAAAGGTGAAGAGTTAGGGTTTAAAACATATATCATTTATATGTCACCCGAAAAACAAAACGTTAAAGGTAAAAACCTTTGTCCTAACGCCAGTAAAGGTTGTGCCGCAGCTTGTCTTAATACAGCAGGGCGTGGAGCTTTCAGTAATGTACAAAAAGCTAGGTTAAACAAAACAGAATACTTTCTTAACGAAAAAGAAGAGTTTAAACAACAAATGTTTAAAGAACTAACCAAAGCCTATAAAAAATACGGTAGTACTCTAGCTGTTAGATTAAACGGTACAACAGATATACCATATGAGAATATTAAAATAATGGATGATAAAAACATTATGGAATTATTTCCTAATGTACAATTCTATGATTATACAAAATCATTTAAAAGGATCTTATCTTACTCCAAAGGTGAAATGCCTGCAAACTACCACTTAACATACAGTGTAGATGAACGAGCAGTAACCAAAATAAACGCAATGACTGCTTTGTCACTTGGTGTTAACGTTGCTATGGTATTCGGTGTTAAAGATGAAACAGAACTGCCAGATACATACATGGGTTACAAAGTTATTAATGGTGATATCCATGATCTTACCTGGTTACATGGTGAAGGTGTTATCGTTGGTCTTAAAGCCAAAGGTAAAGGTAAAAAAGATGAGACAGGGTTTGTAATATATGATTTTTAACATATGAATACAAAATTTAATATTGGTGATACGGTGAATTGGAATTCTGATTCACCTATTACTAAGAATAATAAGAATAATAATAATAATAATAATAAAAATTAAAAGCTATGGGATTAGATATGTATCTTAGTAAAAAAACTTATGTTAAGAATTGGAAGCATACAGCTGAAGATAAAAAACATACAGTAGCAATTGAAGGTGACCGTTCAAAGGAAATCAAACCCGAGAGAGTTACTTATATTCAGGAAGAAGTGGGTTACTGGAGGAAAGCAAACCAAATCCATAAATGGTTCGTAGAAAACATACAAGAAGGTGAAGATGACTGCCGATCTTATTATGTTCGGGCATCTCATTTAGAAAACCTACTGGAAAATTGTAAAATAGTATTGGATGACAATTCTAAAGCACATGAATTATTACCAAGCGATAGCGGGTTTTTCTTCGGTTCTACGGATTATGATGAATGGTATTTTGAACAATTAGAAGATACCGTTAAAATAATAGGTGGGATTATTTCAGAAATGAAAGAAAATGAAGCCGTATATGAATTCTATTACCAAAGCTCCTGGTAATATAAAAAAAATAAAGGTTATGGCGATACTCAAACATTAATTATAATGAGAGAGTGGGTAAAAAAACAGAAATCATGATGAAAATGCTTAGAAAGAAAAAACACGTAAATAGAATAGAGAATTATCTACATTCATTAGAAGTGGATATAATTAATGATTCTTTTAAATGTGAGTATGAACGTAATAAGAATAGGAGTATAGTACCAGGTAACCTTGAAAACAAAGTTAACCTTATAAAAAAGTATCAAAGAAGGTTGAAGTTGCTCAAGTTTTAATTATAATATTATTATAGAATGATAAAGAGGAACTATTGAAAATAACCTAGGACCCTCTATAGTAATACGTGAATTATGACGCAAGAAGAAAAACAATGGAATATAATCCTATCTCAAGACAGAAGAGTATGGGACCTAGCTAAGCATAAGGCCGCTGATGAACTGGTTAAAATAACCCAGGATCTAAATAAACTGAAATCAGATCTATTCAACCTATTCAAGAAAACAGGTGATCAGTACTACATGTCCCTGGTTAAAAAAATAAAGTAATATAAAAAAGATATATAATGAAAGAACAAAAATACCCTAACGGATACCTACCAAAAATAGAGTATTACACAGACAAACTTAATGAGGCCATTGAAAACCTCAACACTGAGTCAGTAAAGTTCTTTACTAAAAAACTTACATACTTTATGGAGAAGCAAAAAGAGATCTCTCCAGAAACACAATGGAATAAATTCTACCTATAAAAAAATTATAGATTATGGCGAAATTAAAAACCAACTCAAGCTTATTAGAGGATATAACCATACTATCAAAACAAAACCCTAATAATATGGATCTGGGAGCAAAGGTTAGATCACTGGTTAATAAACTGAATTCTAATTTAAACCCAATCAATCAACCTCAACCAGATAACCAGATTACAATATTCGATGTCATAAAAGAAGAGGAAGAAAAAAAGAATTCAAAATAAACCCTAATAAATTTGGTTACTAATAATATTAAACATATATTTGCATATAAACTTTAAGTAAGGAAGGGTGGATTTTGTTTAATGGTTAAACCGTTTCTCATGTTATTTGTTTTAACACCCTTCCAATACTTAAATCAGAATTCATAATAGAATTCAAATTAACCAACCCTTCGACAGGTTGGTTTTTTTTTACCCAATATTTTACAGAATTCAAATCACACCATAAACCCAGGGTTAAAATAATTATAGAATTCAATTCAACCCATAATAACTTTATTACAGAATTCAGATCCAATACAACCCCAGAGGTTTTAGAATTCACATATATAAGTTAACCAGAATTCAATTACACATATATTAAATATTTTATAGAATTCAGATCGCAATATATAAAACCCCCAGGTTAATTTGGTTTATTAGAATTCAATTAAACTATAACCCCAGAGGTTTTAGAATTCAATTCAACCCATAATAACTTTATCACAGAATTCACATACACTATAACCCTAACCTTTTAGAATTCAATTCAATGGTTTCACAGAATTCACATCGGTTAATATAACCCCCAGAGGTTGGGTTCAAAAGAATTCACATATACATAATAACTTTATTACAGAATTCAACCCAAAAAAAAAAGTGCCAGGTATAAACCCAGCACAATTATTAAATAGTTAAACCGTATTAATTAATCCATGAATTCAGGTAGGTTATCACCCATATCCTTAGGACCTTTATCTTCATCGTCATCTTCATCACTATCATCTTCACAAGATTTAAACAACTCAGCTTTTAACCTCTTAGCTTTTCTCCTAGCCTTTAATTTCTCCTTTAACTCTAATACTTTTAATATAGCCGTGATAACAGCTATAAACAAACCAATGATAACCCCAGCAATTTGCATTAACTCGGTTGTACTCATTGATATTGATAACATTGATGATACTAAACCATATTCTGGTTTCTTGGTTAGGGTTTCGGTTACGGAAGCTATTAAATAAGATCTCATTGTTAGTTTGTTTTATTACATATAAATACTTTTACTAAACCTAAAATCACTATTTCTTATAAAAAAAATATTATAAAAAAAAAGAGGACGTGCGCCAGGGTCTGCTATCCCTGAAAATCATTCTGTCGTTTAATTAATTCATACAACCATACCACAATTTAATGCGGTTCACATTACAACGGTTAATCATAATATGCGAGCACAACCCCTTACGGTTTACCTTACCCCCGAACAGATGGGTTATTCAGTCACAACGATGAGTCTATATCTCTATCTTCTCATAATGAATTTGAAAGTAAGCTTTTAGTTTTAATGATTACCACATCTCCCATGTCTGGGTATAACAACATCAGTCTTGCGAACCTCAGCCATCATAATAGAACTTGTCTACTGTCAGTGTAGATTAACCCCCTTTCACAAAGGTTTATTCTCTCACACACTCATGGGTTATTCGGGCGATCAACCCTAACCCATGCCTCTCCAATATTTTAAAGAACTTCTTAAGGTCTCCCCTTAATTGCTTTGCAAATATAAGAAAAAATTTCGGGTTATACAAGGGTTTTCTGAAAAATTTCAAAAAAATGTTGATAAAATTAGAGGACGGCTCCATTTCTTCTAAAAACCTAGGAGTGTTTATAGTACCCATTTTATACCACATTCTACCACTTTTACCCACTAACCTAACCATTATGAGTATCAATATATTATCCCAATATTAACCCTTATAAAAACCCAAGTCTATAACGTGTTAAAGATGAGGTATTTACGGTTATAATTTTCTCGGTGTAATGATATATTAAACCTATATGATTTTATATGGATAATTAATGAATTAGTATATATATTCTAATATATTTCCATTACTGGATAGTTTACCAAATTTATTATCAGTAACAACAGAACCGTTACTAAAAATTGTTTTTAGTTCTGGTAATTTTCTTATACCAGCATTTATTATATCTTCATTATTATGTATGTGACCAAATAACATTAATGAAGGTTTTACTTCAAATACTTTATTCATTAAAGATTTATCGCCACATCTTTCTAGGTTACCATTTCTATCGAATGAATAATCTAATACACCTTTAGGTGGGCCATGTACTACAATAATATCAGTATCGTTATCAATAGCATTTCTCCATAACCTTTCTAATTTAGTTCTATGTTTCATAAAGGCCCATTGTCCGAATTGTGGAGTATAAGGTGAACCGAATATTTTAATGTTCTCTATAGTAACGTGATCATTTTCTAGATATATAATATTGTTATCTTCTATATCTTTTTTAGTAACCAGTTTTTTCTCTATGGAAGTATCATGATTACCAGCTATGAATATTTTATGTTTAATATATAGTTTACTGAACCATTCTATAAATGTTCTAACTTCTGGTTCATTGTTATATGGATCTTTAGGGTTAGAACAATCTCCACTGAATATTACTATATCTATATTATCGGGTATTGTTAATAGATTATGATAAGTATGTGTATCACTTATATGCCATATATTTTTTTTCTTATTCATATTATCATTAGTTGGAATCCTTAAAGTGGTGTTTTGTTATTAAACCTTTGTATTATGGTTATATATCCCATATAGATTTTCTTTTCTTTTTAATTCTATTATATATTAGTTCGATTAATAGTTTAATTTTCTTTATCATCTTATAGATTTACTTTTATATTATCGGTACCAGGAGATGTTAGATGTATATGACTATCAACTGTTATAGGGTTTCTTTGTTTAACTGTTGTGTTATTGTTTTTGTCATTAGGTTCCTTTATTAATGTATTACTTTGTTTTATTTTCTAATAGCTTTGCAAGTACCATCTTAATGGTTCCAATATCTGAACGTCCATTATATCTCTTATTAAACTCTCCAATAGTTCTACCCTGAAGTGCTTGTGAGTTTGTAATGACTCCAGCAAATCCTTGTATAATTTCAGTAAGAGCATCAGTAACCTCTTGTTCTGTCATTTTTTCTGGCATGTATCTTTCAAGAACTACTTTCTCCGCTATCTCAATATCCGCAAGATCTGGTCTGTCGGCACCTCTAAACATTTTAATAGAATCTTCACGACTCTTAATTGATTTGTTAACTATTTTAATTACATTATCATCAGTTGCTTCCCATGATTTGTCTGCCTTTTCTGCCTTTGTAATTTCTGCCTTTACTGAACTTAACGCACTTTTTGCATGTTGGTTTTTTTCTTTCATTGCAGTGATAAAATCTGCATTTATCTTTTCTCTTAAATTCATATCTTTAAAAATAACTTGTTATAATTTCCATAAAACCACCGTCCTTAAATCTTCCTATTAACATTGAGTAAAGTAAATAAGGGATTCCAAATATGTAGTGGAATATTGCCCACAGTATACTCTTGTTAAAATACCAGCTTACCATTACTGAAAGTATTCCAGTGATAAATGGGATTGGATTCCAGGGTCTGTAGTTGTATGTTACTTTTTTATGCTTTGACATATTATTTATTTTTAATGATACCACAAATATATGTAAAATAATTTATATAACAAAAAAATATGTTTATAACCTCCTATATTCTGGTTTTAATATTCTCCATAAGGTTCCTGAGTAATCAGAGCCGTCTAACATCTTAAAAAGAAGTTGTGGGTATTTGTACCTCTTCGCTATTTCGGCATATCCAGCTCTGTCATTTATTAGATGTCCCATTTTATTAAAAATCCAAACATATTCAGTCTCTAACATACTGTATTGGTGTTTTAACTCTTTAACATACTCATCTATTTTATCAAAGAATTCATCAGGTACATCTTCTAATAGTTTGTAAATATCATCCCCACTACTCAAACATTCCCATACAGATTTGGTAGAGATTTCAGTCATAATCTTGTGAAGCCTAATGTATTCCTCGAACTTGATCTTTACCCTTTTATTAGATGGGTGAAACCTTAGAACAAACCCTTCATTATTTGGAGTGTTCTTTTCTTTTAAGACTTTATATAAATCTTCAGTAGGTTTAAATACCTGCTCACATTTAACAATATCCTCCTCTTTTATTCCAGAATAACTAAATACGTTTTTAGCAGTAGTCCAATGTAACTCTTCATCATTTTTATTATTCCAATTCATATTTGGAACTGCACCTAAAAACTTAACTCCCTCAAAATCATAATCTACAACAATCCTATTTTCCTCGTAAATTATCTCACAAAGAAATGCGATTGATGGTTCAAATACATCTAAGATATATTTAGACTTTAACATCTCTAAACCTTTAATGGCCTGCTCGCTTGTAAACGAACCACGAGTAGCCATTATCCATTCGTTGTTGTAATTAAATAAGATACCTAATGAACCATCCATTTTATCCTGAACATATACATACTCAGAGCTGTCAAAAGGGACATCATTTGGAAACTCTTCATAGTTAAAGAATTTTGGAAACGGTCTAACAATAATCTTACCAGTAGTATTTTCAGTAATTAAACCTCGACAAGCTAGAGTAATTTCATCCCACTTACCTTCGTATTGAGTTGCCTGAGAATAGTTCCAAATGGTTAATGGTAGAGTTGGGTGAGTTTGTTTAATCAACCAACCTTCTTCATAGTATTTATTTAATATATTTAGGTTCATTTCCATAAAATTTGTATCGTTACTATAAGACACGATAAGAATATTAACACACCTGTTTTAAGATTCACACCTTCACCTAAAATAAAGCTCGTTAGTATTGCGAAGGATAGCATCCCCATAGCGAAGGCTATAAACCTACCAGGCCATATAGCACCGTCATAGTATTCAGCAACAAGACTGGTTGCTTTAATGAATATATATGTTAGGCACAATTAAAAATCAGAGCCATAGAAATAGGCGTCATTATGTCTGTATGTGTTTTTAACTGTATTACCATTTTCAAAGGTTACTGTTATCGTTCGCTTTGTTTTATTTGTCACCATTCCTTTTCCGTTTCTACCAGAGTTTACTGCTTCACCGATTTTTACTTCTTGTATTGTTCTCATTTTTAAAAGTGCCTAACAATGTATAAAAACAAAAGCTATTTTAGGCTGTTTATAAGGCTTTTGTCTGTTTATTAATGTAATTCTTTAATCTAGGTTTTTGCGTAATTAAACGCTTCAATTTTTATACTCAACGATATAGTGGTTCCAGCAATAATTGATATTATTAATGGGTTTTTTTTAAACCATGGCCAAATAAACTGACCGTTAGTTTGAAACCATATCAAAGATTGACCTAAAAAGAATAGGATGAATCCGATTACTAACGCCTTCATATTAAGTTAATTTCAAATCTATCTTCCATCTTTTGTAAACTTTCCTCTGGGACTCCATGTTCGTTTACACCACCATGTCTGTTTTCGACAATTAGGGAATAAACTCTATACCCATGTTTTTCTGCAAGTTCATAATATGGTTTCATTTCCCATTCTTGAGTGAATGTATTTGAGACTACAATTCTAGGAGCTTTATCTAACATATAGAATTCTGTCATACCATTACACCATGAATGTGCATCCTTTAGTTTACTAGCATCAAATTGATAAACATTATCCAAACCTCTTATAAAATACATATCTGCTTCAAGATGTTTACCTCCTAATAATTCTGCTAGGGTTGATTTGCCACTACCTGGCAATCCTCTTAATAAAAATAGCTCTTTCATAATTTATATTTTTTATTCTCCGTGATGATCAAATTCATGACCTAATAACCCTTTAATTGGTTGATCTTTTAATAATTCAAGTACTTCTTCTAATGAGTATGGTCTAAATTGTGGATGCCCATCAACCCCTACATCCATCATTTTACCTGGACCAATTTTATGTTCATGTGGTGTGTGAATGTGTCCGTGTAAGTGCATTACTCCTTGATTCATATCATGCCAAGATGCGATTGGGAAGTGACATACCACAAACCTATGTTTTAAGTTTTTAGGCTGTGCCTTTAACTCACCACTTCTTTCTTGTGGTACAGATATAGTTAACATTCTGTAGTTTGATACTGATTCGAATAAGTCTTTGAAGTGATTTACATTTGCATCCTCATTCGGTATTAATTTATATCCAGCAATATGGTGATCGTGATTACCTAATATCAAATGAATATTCTTACAGTTAATCTGTTTCCTGAAATTCCATATTTGTTCTGAACCTCCGAATGACCAATCTCCTAAATGTACTAAGATGTCATCTTCACCTACAGTTGAGTTAATGTTTTCGATTAACTTTTGATCCATTTCCTCTAGTGTTTCAAATGGTCTGCAAGTTCTTTCATCAACCCATCTTGAAACCCCGTGACATATATTTTTGTGGTGGAAGTGAGTATCTGAGGTAAAGAATACTCTTTGCTCTTTGTTTAATGTGATTTTCATAACCTTTGTTCTTTATAATATCACAAATATAAGTAAAAAAACCCAGGATATAAAATCTGGGCTTAATTATTTTTTTATTAAACGGGTGATACAAAAGACATATCATAGTTTTCATATCTCTCTTTATATTCCTTTAGTTCCTCACGAGTATATGGGGGTTCAAAACGAGGTCTATTAATATACGGGATATTCTCACGATTATCCCACTCATCCAATTCCTTTTCTATACGACTAATGGAAGAAGTAAATGAAACGTATTCCTCCCATCTCTTATAGTCCTGTTCAGTGGGAACAAACATAACATCCCCATAGTTATCCAACTCCCCTAAGTCGGGGTTATTTGAATATATGTCAACAATCCCTTCTTGACCATTATAATTATAACATAGTTCCTGAAGTGTATGGGTATTAAAGATACCATACTCATTCCAACTACGCCCATAAGAATGAACTTTACAGATATAGAAATATCCATCCTTAAATTTATTAATGAGGTTACTCGCTTTATCTCTTAATTCAATAAGTTCCTCTATTGTATATTCATTTAAATCCTCCATAACTACTATTATTTTTTATAATTAATAAAACTATTTAGCGTCGTAAACCACAAACCTATCACTATTCTTATTAAGGTCTGTTACGACCTTATGTTCCTGATTTGTTACACCGTAATTAAATGATGTTAAATAACAATATTGTTTACCTTCATTAGACACTCGTCCTTCTTCAATAACTCGCATAACTAACCTACAAGCATCTTGATCTGTAAGCGTTTCACTTCTATTATCTATTATTAACTTCCCCATTATTTATTTCTTTAATTAATCCCACCAACCTCTAATATTTTGTTCTATTATTTTAAATAAGAGCTTTTGTGCTCTATCTTCATTGATGTGTGCGATATTCATTGCAATTCGTTCTTTATCTTCTGGTCCTTTTACTTCAAAAATACCTTCACCATTCAATACCCTTTTATGTATTAGTGGATATTTTGCAAAGTAGTCATCAAAGTTTTCTTCAAGAGTTCTACTTTCCCAAGTTGAATAACCTTCTTTATCTTCACATGGCTTAAACCAATTTTTAGTTTTGTGGTAGTCCATATATTCACTTGAGTACCACTCATCACTTACCTTATCAATTAATCTAACACAAGTCATCATTACCTCAGCATCTCTTTTTGCTCTAGTATGAATATCTCTATCACCAATATATTTAGCTTGACCTTTTAATTTGTGTTGTAAAATGGTATAGATGTATCTATGATCGTAGTTTCTGTCTTTCCAAATAATAGGCAACCAGTATTTAAGATTCTTAAAGCCTTGCTTAATATTTTTAGGAATGTATTTCCAATCATGATTCCATTTAAGGCTAATACTACTCCATACTCTTTTATACCATGGTTTAGATGCTCTTTCATCTTTCCACTGTTCAAACATATCTTTTTCTGGTTCCATAATTTTGTTTTTTTAAATAAGGTGTGAGGACTTTCTTTATTCCCTTACTGTACAGGCAACGGGGTGGTTCTCCTCAAGCATTTGCAACTGCTCTTTACATATCATACCAACAAGTTTTGCCTTATCTAAATAATTTATCTAATACCTTCAATTTAAACTCTTGTGACTTAGTTAAACTACCTCCCCATAATTTAGTTTCTGAAAGATCATCATAAATATTCCATAGAGGTTTTTTTAGGAATAATAAATCAAATTCATCAACAGTAAAATTTTTAACCTCTGCTCCATTTGGTAATCTGAATATGAATGATAAAAGTGAGTGTGGGTAATAATTATTTGTGATTGTAAATAACTTGAACCCTAAACTATCATCACCATCATGTAGGTATATATTTAGTAGTTGAATCTTTAGGTTCCACTTTCTTGTCTTCCATGCTATATTTTGTAATACCTTTTTCATTTTACCTTATCTTTAAATAATAACCACTTTAATTGTAGTTTCCGCAATGGTCTTTTCCACCATCTATTTCTAATCCTACGTTTATTTCTTTTAATGGTGTTTGTTTTTTCTGGTGATACTAACTTCAAGAATCTATCCTTTTGAGTCTCCGCATCCCATTTATTATCCATCCAATCCCAATCCCTTATACTCATTCTACATCATTTAAACTTACACCATTCTCATTCATCAGTTCAAATAGTTTCTCTCTAGCTTCAACATATGTGTTATACTTATCCTCACTATATCCTTCATCAGGCATATACTTATACTGAGCTCTTAACCATTGGTCCATTTCCCAACAAACATGCCACCAATCCGAACCTTTGGTTGCTAGTTTGAACTCTTGGTTATCTTCGGGTAGATTAAATTCTAAGATGGCTTTCATTTCTCTTTGTTTTTAAAGGTTTCTAATATATGTAGAGCAAAGTCTGCCATCATATCATAGTGATAATGAGCATAGGTTTGTCCTTCACTACGATTAGACTGAACAAAGTCATCAGTCATAGATAGAATCTTGTCGTGTGTATCAGTACCATATTCTGCTAATACTTTATCCCACTCCTTTTTTAGCACCTCTTTAGGTGTTGTCTTAACGATGTGTTCCATCTCTTCACCAAAGTTGTCAAAATCTGCTTGTGGATTGTAATTTGGATTTACTTCACTCATTTCTCTTTGGTGTTAAATAATTCGTAAGTACTATTACCCGTCTTAAATTTAATGTAATCTTCTCTCTGTTCTACAATCTCTGTAATTGTTGTAGTTTGCCAAGTGAATGATTGACTAAACGGAGACATTATTAGGCTTCTATCGATCGCTGGCTCATCGTGCTTTGCTTTAAAAGTCCCATCCTCATTCCATTCAACCCACATTACCTCTTTGGATTGTTTGGTTAATCCATCTCGTTCTCTGACCAGCTTCCAATTAAATTGTGACTCTAGTCCAAACAATTCAGCAAATCCTTCAGATGCTACTAAGTTTCCGTCTTCGTCTTGAGTAATTAAGATTTTTGGTTGTTCTCCTGATATCATAATTTTTATATTTTATCTAATGTGAATAATATACCCCTTTTCTACAGGTTCAAATTTATCAATGATTAAGTTTTTAGCATCATAACTGAAGTATTCCCAGTTATTAAACAATTTAACCAGATCCATCCCAACACTTAAATATGGTCCACCACTTGGGTCAATCATATCAATTGTATTAGTATCTGAAGTAACTAGTTTAGCGTACTTCTCTTGGATCATACTACCTTTTACATAGTTACCATCCTTATCGTATATACTTTTATGTACTTCTTCTTTGAAATGCTCCATCGTAATAGCATGTCCGTCCAAAGCACACTTTTTATAAGCCTCCGAGTAGTTGTTTGGATACCCAATTCTAATATATTCAAACGGTCCTTCCCACAATACATTACCATCTTCTTGTTTAGTGAATGTAAATATGTCTCCGTGTCTATTTGTATAAGTTAACATGAAGCAAATATAAGACTTATTTTATTTATAAACAAATTAAAACCTAAGAAATTTCGGTGAATAAAACAAACCTATACCCAGAGTCGGACCAAAGCTTATTGCTTGATTACTATTTAGGTTCATACCGTAACCGATACCAACACCAACAGACCAACCTGCTTTCTTTTCGTTAACCCTATTTAACCTGGTGTTAATCAGGTTTATATTTTCTATATTTTTTATTACGACTCCTGGATAAGTAGTGGTTAATTTAAGTCTATCGGCACCATCAACATTCTCTATTGCAGCCATTAAGTTTATTGTCTGTGATATGTTGAATGATGGGTTACCGTATTTTAAACCGAATGGTGTTTTAGTTATTAACATACTACCAAATAGGTTTCTGGAGTTTCCGTTACCAAAATCATCGAAACTATCGAACTCCAGTTTGGTTGTTATGGAATCCAGTTCACTAGTTTTTAAGTTAGCTATTAGACTATCTTTAATACCTAAGTCTACTGATAATAGTGAGTTTACCTTACTTAGGTCTTCAGATAATTTTAAAGCTCTTTTATATTTATTAACCATAAGGTTAAGCTCCTGATCTTTTTTAGATAAATCTAATTGGTATGACCTAATTTGACTTATATTATCACCATTTACGTTTTTTAATATGGTTATGGTGTCTATAGAGGCCTTTAAATTATTTAGATTTATATCCGCATCTTCTTTGGCGTGTTTGATATCTTGTTTTAATGAAGATATACTATTACATTGTTTTAAAAATAACAGTGTCACAACAATACCAAGAATGAATATTATCAAATTCTTATTGTCGGATATTTTTTTTATTAGTCCCATGATCTTATTTATTTATAAATACTACTTTATACTGAAAATCCTTTAATTGCTTTTATTGTGGATATCGTAATACCATCATATTCTGATTCTATTGATTTAACTAACCTTAAGTTATCCGTATCATCGTCATAGAACTGAAAGTCTTTATAACCCAACCCCATAAACCTAATAAACGCTTCCTTTTTTCTATCTGATATCGTACCATTAAACCCTTGGTTAGGATCGTTAACTGCGAATATTAAGTCTTTATCTATCTTAAAACCAACATGTTCTAACAACCACCTATATACCATATTCTGGTCGTCTCTGGCAGTAACTATACCAACAGCTAATTTGTTTCTATACGCTTCTTTTAGTATCTTAAGATAATATTCTATCAACTTACCAGCTTTCATAATCTCTAAGGATTTGAAGTCATCGAAGTCTAGTTCGTGATTTGGGTTCGATTCGTACTCATTAAACTCCTCAGGTGTTAAGGAAAAACACTCCCCAGATTTTTTATCACAGACCTTTATTTTAGCATCAGTTATAACCAAAGTATCATCTAAATCAAAAACTATTATTTTTGATCCATGATATGGTTTACCATCTCTATTTATATTCTGGTTCTGGCTCTGGTTCTTCTTCTTCACTATCATTATCTATATTCCACTCATCATTGTAGTATAAAAACTTAATTATATTCTCTTTCATATAAATCTTTTAGTATTGTTGAGTATGTTTTCTCACACGATTCATAGTAGAACACATCGGTTAATTCGGACATATTATCGTATTTACTCCAAAGGTACTGACCGAATCTAAGATCGTCAGTATTCCTACCATCACCATTTTCTAATGACCATGATATATACTCTGTATTTAGTTTAGTGTAGTCTATTGTCATTGTTTCAAAAAATTATCTATTTCACTCTTAGAGGCGTAACCTAGTTCTGAATTACATATTGAGCAAACTTTAACAACACTCTTTTTGTCATCAAACTTTACTATAACCTCACATTTGTGGTCGCAATTATCTTGTAATACCACTTTTTGTTTCTCTAGAGATGTTAATGATTGTTCAATCGAGTTAACACCATCTTTTATATCTTCGTGATTTTTATTATCCATATCTATGTATATTTAATAACAAATGTAAATTAAATTTATAAGATAAACAAATTTAACTTATCATATTTAATATAGCTCTATCATTTTTAATGAAAATACCATCTGAACCCATAGTGTATTTATATATTGTTTTAGATCCAGCTAAAGGTAATCCAGATGATTCATAAACCATTAATACATTGTCACTCAATTGGTTAAAGTATACATCCATTTTAAATGTTGCGTCCTTTAGTGTATCTTTATTTGATTTATATATGTTTTTAGAGTCGTTTACAGTATCGAATAATCCTACTGATGTTATATTATCTATAATATCTAACTTATACTGAATTAACCATTTATTCATCAATGGGGTTATATAGTCTGGTAATTTTATACCATCTGGTATAAAACCAACTACTGCGTTTTCCTTTTCCCTAACCAACATTAATTGTTCAATGGATTTACTTATCGCCATAACTACATTATAACTATCCTTATCACCGTTAACGTACTTAGTTTGGTACTTTAGTAATATCGGTTTAATATCGTTTATGGCTTCAATCGTTACTGACATTACTTTTCTTATTTATAAAGTACTTAACCATTATATGTGCCGATTCATAGTTTGTACCCAAAGGTATTTTATGTACATCACATAATCTCATTAACATTGATATATCAACGTCGTGTGGGTGTTTATCCAGTGGGTCTCTAAAGAATATAACCGCATCTATTTCACCTCTGGTAACCATCGCTCCGATCTCAGCATCACCACCCATTGGACCAGATGATACTCGCTCAACCTTTTTTATACCAGCGTTGGTTATCAATTTACCAGTAGTACCTGTGGCTACTATGTGAACATCATCCCTTTTAAAAAAATCTAATCTCTTCATCACGAATGATACCATTTCGGCTTTCTTACCATCGTGTGCTATAAGTGCTAATTTCATATCCAATAATTCAGCGTTAAAACCATTTCCTTATTAAACCAACCAAATATTAATTCTAATTCACCGTTTAGCGTTCTATCGTGAGTTACTTTAATAAATGGGGTTATGTATACCTGACCAGTTATATGATAAAAATTTATGTATTTATTCTTTTTCATTTAACTAATTATTGATCCATCCTTACGATAAATTTCAACTGTGGAAGCTTTACCTCTATTATCTAAACCATCATACACTTCTAATTCTTCTTTCTTGAAAAATATTTTAGATACAAAATCCCAATCTCCATCAGGTGTACCGATATCACCGTGTTGGTAACAGAAGTCTTCTAGTGTAGGTACGGTATCTGATTCAAATTCAAAATCGACCACCCCACCTTTATTTTCATCAAATGTGGCGAAAATATTGTCAACCTCTTTCTTATCCCCTTGCCCTGGTATCAACAAATACCCTTCATATGGTATGTTATCAGCTTCGTCTTCCATACTTTCATATATGGTATCCATTTCATTTAAGTCGAACGTTAGTATCTCTTTATCATCTTCATCTTTAACAACGAAGTTAATATGTCCGTTATCTAAACCTCGGGATATGTGATGTAAGTCTGGGTTATAAAGATCCTCTATAATACCCTCATCTTCAATATCAAACCTAACTTCCCATAGTTCTTCTACTTCGTTAGTTTCCATCAACTCTTTGATTCTTTCTACTTGCTCGTCGGTTATTGAATGTGCAGTACATTCTACTTCCCACCCATACATTTCTAATCTGTAATTCATGATTTTTTTTTACTATTTTATTAATTAAAACCTCTTATTCTACCTAAGATGTATTTCTTCTTTTCTTCCAATAAATTAATTTTATCTTGATCTTCTTTTGTTATCTCAAAATTGTTTAACCTTATTTGACCTATCTGGTTATCTAACCTGTGATATTCTGATACGAATCTTTCGTATAATTTTGCTTTCTCTTCGTTATTCATATAACTTTATTTTTTATTTTTTATTTTCCTAATCTCCTCTAACATAGCCATAGCTACCCTAGTATCCGAATCGAACATTCTTGTAAGATTACTCTCCATCTCAAATAAGTGTTTTAATTGATCTACACTGTTGGTGATTTTAATATCTTTATCATCGAATAATTCATATTTGAATGTATTTAATGCGCTAACTTCATCCCCAACTTCGTTTGAATATAGGATTAACTCTGTGTCTGGTAATATCGTATTGGTAAACCATTCTATATCGTCTGAGTCTGTTGTTGAGACCCATATATCGTTATCCACATAAAACGTACCTTGAACTGTTATTTTCATAATTTATTTAACGTATTTTTAATTCTAGAACACATCTCGTAGTCTTCAATACCCACGAAGAACTCTAAACTCTTAGACAATGCCATATGGTGTGATTCTGGTTCCAATTCGGCGGTTATTATATTATCACTATCATCTATAATGAAGCACAATATGGTGTTATCATCACCATTAAGTGTGTTCTCTACTAAATCTAGTATCCTTTCATGGAACTTAGGGTCCATGTAAACAGATTCTGGTTCACCCCCTGTCATCTCAAACTCTGGTATATGGTTAGTCATATATATTGTTTATTAATTATAGTTCTATTTTATCTATTATTTATTTCATTAATTTTATCAGGTGTTAATGCCTTTAAGAATTCGACGAATAATTTAATGGCGAATTTAACATCTTTTTTATGTGCCATTTCAACGGTTGTGTGCATATATTTTAATGGGGTTGCTAAAATAGCGGTAGGCGTATTTTCAGAAAAGAATGCTACCGTATCATTACCCATTGATCCAACTGTTAATTGAACTGGAATCTTATTAGCATCTGCAACCTCTCTTAACATTTTATTAATACCTCTATGATTTTGTGTGGTATATTCTAGACAAGGTCCCTCTCCCCCTTTATTATCCCCATCTTTCGACTTGTCGATCTTTGGTGTGTTTGTGTTATGGCACACATCGTGAACTAGGGCGAGATCTGCTTTTAAGTATTTAGCGATCTTTTTGGCTCCATGTAGACCAACCTCTTCTTGTACGGAGTTAACCACTTGTAAGTTATAGGGTAACACCACGCCTTCCTCTGCGATCTTTCTAAGTGCTTCAGCAATGATATACCCACCAATCTTATTGTCTAATGACCTACCTACATAATAGTCACCCATCTCATGGAATTTATCGTCAAATGTAATCAGGTTTCCGACCTCAACTCCAACTTTATTAACTGCTTTTTTATCTTTAAGCCCAGTATCTACCCATAATTCATGTTGATCGTATCCCGTTTCGACATAAGATTTTCTAGTATGAATCGCTGGCCACCCGAAAACTCCTTTAACTTTTTTACCATCATGTGTATGAATCGTTACAGTTTTGGAAGGTGCGATCATATTATCAGATCCACCATGTCTTTTAACCCTAATCATTCCATCAGCTTCTATGTTTGTGATGATCCATGCAATCTCATCACAATGTGCTTCAATAACAACATTCATAGCAGAATGGTTATTTGATTGCGTATATTTAGTCGCTACGGATGTTCCGTATGCATCTGTGTACATATCATCTGTAAATGGTTCCACATAGGACCTCCAAATAGCCTGGCCTTCCTCTTCTTGTCCAACTGGGGCGTATGCGTTTAGGTACTCATATAAGAATTTCTTATTATTTTTCATTATTTTTAGTTTTTTAACTTAACACAAATATAATAACTTAAATCCATTAAAACAAAAAAACCTGATAATTAATTATCAGGTTTTTGTATAATCTGTGGTTATTTCACATCTTCAAACGGTATCCCATCTAGTTCAATCAACTCCATACAGTTAGATAATAACCTACATTGGGTATCGTAAACACTCTCATGGAACTCCATCTGTGTTTGATCATAGTCTTCATGGTCCCAATCCATATCAACTGTTGGATCTTCCATTTCCACTTCCTCAGACCAAATACAACCTTCTGTTGTTTCTTCATGCTCACCATATGTGGTTACTGATTTAACCACCAACGCACCTACAGGGTTGTAACCCTCGTCTTCATACATCACTTCGATAACTACATCATTATCCAAAGGAAAACATAAGTTATATAAGTGAATAAAGAATTTTTTTGGTGGGTACCAGGCAGATTCGATCGAAAACTCACCCTCACCAATTACATCATATAATGTAGTCCATTTTGACCCTAAATTATCATATGACCATTCGTTTAAGACACCACGGTCTTCAGTTAAATCAACATCATCGTAAAATGCTGTCGCAAATGCAGTAACGGGGGAGTCACTATTATTATCATTTACTTTGTCAATCAACGAATCGATTAACTTTACTACTTCTTCGTTACCTTTTACATTAACGGTACTTTTTAAATTGTTTGCCATTTCTTTTTTATTTATTTATTTATTTTATTCTTCTATTAATTCAGGGTAATCAGAATCTTCAAGACATTTATCACGAGCTAATTCAAACTCAACTTCATCAAGAACTTCTTCTTGTAGGTCCTCATCACCTGATTTCCACTTTTCTACTTGTTCAGGAGTTAAATCCTCGGTTTCTTCCCATCTGTAATCAGTATAGGTAACCATTTTTCTTAATTTTGCCATTTCTTTTTTATTTTGTTTTTTTTTTTAGTTTA
>Ga0209136_1000610_pt1 | contig 25198 bp, 20 predicted proteins | sample SaaInl0LU_22_DNA_FD_184640 | JGI IMG/M metagenome (GOLD analysis project Ga0209136, IMG submission 184640) | Marine microbial communities from expanding oxygen minimum zones in the Saanich Inlet - ESP_90LU_22_DNA (SPAdes) (version 2) | ecosystem: Environmental > Aquatic > Marine > Intertidal... | reverse complement strand
ATTATTTCCACCTTCATTAAGAATGGTTATTTGTATACCCTCTGGTATTACAGAAGTAGAAAAAAGAGCCGTTAGAGATTCTGCAAAGTATATGAATGCTAAAGAAATCTATTTGATATACGAACCTATGGCAGCTGCAATTGGTGTTGGTGTAGATATTATGGAGCCAAAAGGGAATATGATTATAGATATTGGTGGAGGTACAACCGAAATCGCTGTAATTGCTTTAGGAGGTATTGTTTGCGATCAATCTGTAAAAGTTGCAGGTGATTTATTTACAAGCGATATCATGTATTACATGAGAACTCAACACAATCTATATGTTGGAGAAACAACAGCAGAGAGGATAAAAATTCAAATTGGTGCAGCTACAGAAGATTTAGAAGAAGCTCCAGAAGAAATGCTAGTACAAGGACGAGACTTGCTTAGTGGAAAACCAAAACAAGTGAAAGTATCTTTTAGAGAAATAGCAAAAGCCTTAGATAAGTCTATTTTGAGGATAGAAGATGCGGTAATGGAAACCCTATCTAAAACACCACCAGAATTGGCCGCAGACATCTATAATACAGGGATTTATTTAGCAGGAGGTGGTTCAATGCTTCGTGGACTAGACAAGCGTTTGTCTAGAAAAACAGACTTACCAGTGTATGTAGCAGAAGATCCATTGCGCACTGTGGTAAGAGGTACAGGGCTTGCGTTAAAAGAACTGGAAAAGTACAAAAATGTATTGATGAAGTAGCAGTTTTAATTCTAACCAATGCAGCAAATTATATACTTCTTTCAAAAGTTTAAATACTTTTTATTTTTTCTGCTATTACAAATTATTGCATTTTATGTTACAGTAAATAACCTTAGTTATCACAAAACAAAATTTGTAAATTCTACCAGTGTTGTAACTGGTTTTTTCTTCGAAAAATCTTCAAATTTAAGTGAATATTTAAATTTAAGAGTTGAAAATAAAAGTTTAGCAGAAGAGAATACCCGTCTTAAAAATTTACTTTCAATTCAATTTTTAGATACACTACACAGAGAGTATTCAATTATAGATTCAGTAAAATACTTTCAAAAATATAGTTACACTAGTGCAAAAATTATAAAAAATGAATATTCGAAATCTTTTAATTTTTTATTAATTGATAAAGGTTTAAAGGACAGTGTTAATACAGATATGGGGGTTGTAAATAGCAAAGGTGTCATTGGAATTACCGATGCTTGTTCTAAAAACTACACTAGAGTAAAATCTATTTTGAGTTACAATAATAAAATTAATGCTCGTCTAAAAAACACCAATTTCTTCGGTTCTTTGACATGGAATGGAAAAAATTACAATACCATCCAATTAGAAGATATCCCTAGACAAGCTCCATTACACGTCGGTGATACGATTGAAACTGATGGTAAATCAGCCATTTTTCCAGAAGGTATACCAATTGGTAAGATCATAAATGTCAATAGGAATAGTACAGGAAATTCAATAATTGACATTAAGCTTTTTAATGATATGAGTGATTTAAGTTACGTTTATATTGTAAAAAATTTACATAAATTAGAAATACAATCTTTAGAAAACTAATATGCTAAGTATCAAACATGTTTTTTCAATGATAGGATTGCTGTTGTTACAAGGACTTGTCTTGAATAATATCAATTTTTTAGATGTTATCAATCCTTACGCATATATCGCTTTCGTGTTTTTTTATCCACTCCATAAAAACAGATTTCCTTTTTTAATACTAAGTTTTTTATTAGGGTTAGGTATCGATTTTTTTTCTGATTCAGGTGGTGTGCATACCTCATCAATACTAGTAATAGCTTATTTAAGGCTATCTTTTGTTAAATTGTTTTTTAAAGAGTTAGAATCAGATTTTACGTTGTTTACTCTCAAAGCAGAACCTTTAAATAATGTATTAGCATACATAACTACTCTTACATTAATTCATCATTTAATTTTATTTTTTTTAGCTAATCTTAGTTTTCAAAATTGGTTTACAGTTGTAATAAATGTTTTTTCTTCAGCGTTATTTACACTAGTATTAGTTGTATCAGGAAGTTTTATTTTTAGAAGAGAAGCATAAATGCAGAAAGGAATTTTACTTTACATATTAATTACACTCGTAGGAGTTATTTTTATTAGCCGATTATTTCAATTACAAATTGTTAGGGCTTCTAATTATAATCCCATTCATACTGCAGCAGTTAAAATAGCCTATGATTATCCTGAGCGTGGCTATGTTTATGATAGAAATGACAAGTTGTTGGTGGCAAACCAATTATCTTACGACGTTATGGTTCAACCAAATCAAGTTCAACCATTAGATACTCTAGAGTTTTGTCGTTTATTAAAGATTGATAAAAAAGATTTTTTGAAGAGAATGAGAAGGGCTAAAAATTATGCGCCCTTTTTACCATCGGTTTTTTTAAAGCAATTAGCCAAAGAAGATTTTGCATACCTTCAAGAAAAATTACACAAATTTCAAGGCTTTTATATTCAAAAAAGAATTATAAGAGAATATCCAATTAATGCCGCAGCAAATGTTTTAGGGTATTTAGGTGAAGTAAATGAAGTTTTGGCAAGAAAAAGTGAGTATTATGAGCAGGGAGAATTGATAGGTAAAGACGGTATAGAAAAACAGTATGAAAATTATTTAAGAGGAAAAAAAGGAAAAAAATACCTTAATAGAAATCGGTTCAATAAAGTAACGGGTGCTTATAAAAACGGATCGGTGGATACATTACCAGAAAATGGTAGTGATCTAAAACTAACCTTAGATATCGATTTACAAGTTTACGCGCAACAATTAATGAAAGGAAAAAGAGGAGGCATTGTTGCTTTAGAACCTTCTTCTGGAGAAATTTTAGCTTTGGTAACAGCACCCACTTATGACCCTAACATGCTTGTGGGTAGAAAACGCTCTAAAAACTCTATAATTTTATTTCATGATTCTATCAATAAACCTAGTTTTGATAGAGCGCTATTAGCTGCGTATCCTCCAGGTTCACCCTTTAAAATAATGAATGCTTTAATTGGTTTACAAGAGAGGGTTATTACAGAAAAAACTACATTTAGATGTTTTCATGGGTATAAATATGGGTATAAGTCAACTGCCTTTATGGGGTGTCATTGTGATATTTACAATAAGCCAATTGATCTAAAAACTGGGATTTCAAAATCGTGTAATAGCTATTTTGCGAATACATACAAAAGGATAGTAGAAAAGAATAAAAATGCTTCTGAGGGCCTAAATAATTGGAGTAAACATGTAAAAAGCTTTGGTTTAGGAAATTATTTAGGATACGATCTACCTGCAGGAAGTCCTGGGTTAATTCCAAATGGGAAATATTATGATAATTGGTATACCTACAAATGGAGTGCCTCTACGAATATTTCTAACGCAATTGGGCAAGGAGAAGTTTTAACAACCCCCATTCAGTTGGCAAATTTTACAGCAGCAATCGCTAATAAAGGCTATTTTTTTACACCACACATTTTAAAAGAGGTAGACCATAAAAAAATAGAGAATAAAAAATTTATTATTCCTAAAAAAACCACAATAGACGAAAAATATTTTACACCTGTAATAGAGGCCATGCATGAAGTTTTTAAAACAGGAACAGGAAGATGGAGTCAAGTCAAAGGAATAGATATTTGCGGAAAAACCGGTACAGCGGAGAATTTCACAAAAATAGATGGCCAAAAAATTCAGTTACCAGATCATTCTATTTTAATTGCTTTTGCTCCTAAGAAAAATCCTAAAATTGCCTTAGCTATTTTTGTTGAAAATGGAGGGTATGGTTCTACAATAGCAGCTCCAATTACTAGTTTGTTGGTAGAAAAATACATGACTGGAGAAATTTCTGATAGTAACAAATACAGAGAACAACAAATGTTAAACCTTAGTTTAAAAAATATTTACGAGAAACAATCAGAAAAACCAAAAGGAATTGCGTCAACAACAGAATAATATTTTTGCAAATATCGACTGGCTTCTAGTGATTCTATATGTAGTTTTAGTAGGTTTTGGTTGGATAAATATTTTTGCAGCATCCAAAAATTCAGAAGCTCTTGATTTGTTTAGTTTTGGAACAAAATACGGAAAGCAACTCATTTTTATTTGTTTAACAATTCCTTTGATTGTTTTTGTACTTTTTTTTAATTCTAAATTTTACGAAAGATTTGCAAGTGTTATTTACCTGATTTCATTGTTTTCGTTATTAGGTTTATTTGTCTTTGGAAAAGAAATCAATGGAGCAACATCTTGGTATAATTTTGGTGTTTTAGGATTACAGCCCTCAGAATTTGTAAAAGCAGCCACAGCATTAGCAGTTGCAAAATTGCTAAGTGATAGACAGTATAATTTCAAGCTGATTAAAAATCAAATAAAAGCCTTTATCATTATTTTTATACCAGCAGTTTTAATTACATTACAACCAGATGCTGGCTCTGCTTTAATTTATTTATCTTTCTTTTTTGTATTGAATAGAGAAGGATTAACACTCAATTATTTACTTGTTGGAGCAGTTGTTTTGTTGCTTTTTTTAGTAACGATTTTATTTGGTGTTACAAATGTATTAGGTGCTGCAATAGTGATTTTATCTCTTGTGCTAGGGTATGCACTTTACAGAGGGGGTAAACTTTATTTTCGTTTCAATTGGTACAAGATTCTAATTGCTTATTTAGTAGTTACTATGCTTATTTTTAGTTTCGATTTTGCATACAATGATGTTTTTAAGCAGCACCATAGAGATCGTTTTGAGGTGCTTTTAGGACTAAAAATTGACAATAAAAATATCGGTTATAATTCATACCAATCTGAGTTGACTATTAGCTCTGGAGGATTTACTGGAAAAGGATTTTTAAAGGGAGATTTAACTCAAGGAGACTTTGTGCCTGAACAACATACTGATTATATATTTAGTGTGGTTGGAGAAGAATGGGGTTTTTTAGGATCAAGTTTGGTAATTGTACTTTTTACACTAATGCTTTATAGAATTTTATATCTAGCAGAAACGCATACCAATAAATTTGGTAGAATTTATGGATATGGACTAGCTTCAATTTTATTTTTTCATGTAATTGTAAATATTGGTATGGTAATTGGCTTATTACCAACCATAGGAATTCCATTGCCATTTTTTAGTTATGGAGGTTCATCTCTTTGGGGCTTTACCATTTTAGTATTTATTTTTATAAGATTAGATGCACATAAGAACTATGACTGGTAAAAAAACTTATAGCTAACTTAAAAATGTTTGTAAGTGGTATATGGGTTGCCCATTTTTCTGTTCAAACAACTTAGAGTAATCCATTACATTATCCATATGTTCAATTTTGCAAAGTAAATCTATTACTGCAGAAAGACCGTTAAATAAATTGTCTTTACACAAAGGATTTATGGGTTTTGTATTGTAATGACACAAAGGGGTTTTAAAGCCGCAAGCTTCTAAAAATACTTTTTCAATTTTTAACAATTCTACCGGTGAGTACCCGTTAAATTTTCTACCTAAATTTTGATGAACCCTTCCAATATAATTCAATTCTAGGGAACCATGGCCATTAGAAAGATACTTCCAGCTATCATGATTGTCAAGAATATTACCGACAGCACAAGCAGTACAATCTTCTGGGTCTAATCGATTATTATGGTAAGCATTGTATAGTTTAATAAGTGCTAATTCTAATCTTTTTGGCGTCTCCATATCATCTTCATTTAGGAATCTAAAAATAATAAAAAATAATTTTTATTTCAAATGGAGTTAATTAGTAAAAACAAATTTAACATCTTTGCTTAAAAGAGCTTGTAAAACCAACCAGGCAGAGAATTAGTTGTAATTTTGGAACTTTTAATACCAAAACATGAAAAAGATAGCTAAAATCTTACGGAAGCATAACTACGAAGCAATAAAATTAAAGCAGATTACGACCAATCATCTGCAATTGAAAGCTTGTATAAATGGAATAAAAGGACGTTTTATTTTAGATACCGGAGCTTCAAACTCTTGTGTTAATTTGAATTTAGTAGCATATTTCAACTTAGATGCTTCAGAAAGTGATACAAAAGCAGCAGGTGCTGGAGCTATTGATATGGAAACTCAACACTCTGAAAATAATAGCATCAGTATTGGTAAATGGAAATCAAAAAAGCTTCATTTGATTTTGTTCGATTTGCAGCATGTAAACACAGCTTTAACGCAACATAATGCAAAAGAAGTACACGGGATAATTGGTGCAGATATTTTACAAAAAGGAAAAGCATTCATTGATTACAGAAAAAAGATTTTATATTTAAAACAGAAAAAAAATAAAGGATAGTATTGTATATTTGATCCCAAAATAGAACAACATATGAGTTTGCAAAAACAAGTAATGGATAAAATGAAAGAAGCTATGAAAGCAAAAGATACTGTTGCTTTACAAGCTTTGCGTGCTGTAAAATCTGCATTTCTATTAGCAAAAACAGAAAGCAGTGCTACTGAAAATTTATCTGAGACTCAAGAAATAAAAATCGTTCAAAAACAAGTAAAACAACGAAAAGATAGTGCAGCTATTTTTTTTAAACAAGGCCGTGAAGATTTAGCTGAGCCAGAGTTGAGAGAGGTTGCTGTGTTAGAGCAATTTTTACCAAAACCACTCAGTGAAGAAGAAATTTTAGCTATTGTTACTTCTACGATTCAAGAAATTGGTGCATCTGGTATGAAAGATATGGGAAAAGTAATGGGGGTTGTATCTAAAAAGTTAGCAGGCCAGGCAGATGGTAAAACAATTTCTAGTATTGTAAAACAAAAGTTAGGCTAATCCTTATCTTAAATAACGAAAAAACTTTTTTCAAGCGAATTTGCTAATCAGTATAAGTTGCTGAATTAAGTTTAAAAATAAAGGCTCCATAGTTCAACTGAATAGAATATCAGATTTCGGCTCTGAGGGTTGCAGGTTTGAATCCTGCTGGAGTCACAAAAGGTTGAAAATAAGTTTTCAACCTTTTTTTTGTCTTTCAATTAAAGTGTAAAAGGTTAGTTTACACCAATTAAATGGATGTCAAACACTAAAGCAGAATTTGGAGGAATACTACCAAGTGTTTGAGAACCATAACCTAAGTTTGGAGGTATAAAAATTTTTCCTTTACTACCCTCTTTAAAAAAAGGTATGCCTAGAGACCAACCAGCTATTACTTGATTCAGATTAAAAGGTAATCCTGAAACTGGACTTTCATTGAAAATAGTTCCATTTAACAAATAGCCTTTGTAGGCAACAGTTACATTTGAATTTGAACTAGGGTTTTCTCCTGTACCTTCATCTTCAATAAGATAATACAAGCCTTCTTCAGTTTTCTTTGCATCTATATTGTTTTCTTGCAAATACAACTCGATATTACTCATGTTGTTAATAGAAATTAATTCAATATCAAACACCAAAACTGAACCAGGAGGAATGTTACCAATAGCTTGGTTGCCATAGCCTAATTCAGGAAGAATGAAAAGTTTTCCTTTTCCACCCTCTTTAAATAATGGAATTCCTAAAACCCAACCAGTTATTACCCTGTCTAAGTCGAAAGTAATGCCTGATAACGGACTTTCATCAAAAGTAGTTCCATCTAATAAATAGCCTTTATAAGCAACAGTAACATTTGAGTTTTCGGTTGGGTGCTCACCCGTTCCTTCCTCTTCTATAGTATAATACAAACCTCTAGTTGTTTTGTTTGCGTCAATATTGTTGCTTTCTAAGTAGCTAAGAATGTCTTGTTCGTTCTCAGCATTAAAATCTTCTCTTGAACAACTTATTACAAAGCAGCTTGCAAGAAAAAAGAATAGTAATTTTTTCATTAAAAATAGATTTATTCAAATGTAAAGTTTTATGTAAAGTAAATAAACATCTCCGCTATATTATTATCATTTTTTATTAAAAACTTAGAAAAGTATTTTTTGATATTATTGAGTAAATAGAAAAAGTGTGTTTTATTAAATTTTTTAAATGTGGGTTTTAAAAATCGAACTTATAAGTAATTCCTGCCAATAGTTGAAAACCTTGTACATTAAAATTAGCAAAGCGCTGATATTGGTTGTTTAGTATGTTGTTTATGTTTAAGAAAGTAGAAATATTTTTATTGATGTGGTAACCTCCATTGATGTTTACATCAACAAAACCACTTAAATTTTGAAATCCTGCCATGTTCGATTGAAATTGTGTATCGTATACAGCATCAGTTCTTTCATCAATATAAAAAATAGTTGCATTTGCAAACCATTGATCTTCTTTGTAGTTTGTTGAAAAAACCCCTTTAATGCTTGGTAAATTCCATGGGGAAAGTACGTTGGTTAGTTTGAAATTCCTGTAGGTTATTTGTGTGTTAAAAGATAAATTTTCAGAAAATTCATAGGTCAATTCTCCAAAAAAAGTTGTTGTTCTTACATCGTCATAAACTATTCGAAAAGAGTTTCCAAATTCATAGCCTAACAACTTGTTTCCGTTTGTTACAAAAGTTGTACCATCAGATTTTGAATTGTTTCTTAAAAATAAAGGCTTGTCCTTCTCGTTTTTAGTACTAGTCTTTATGTTGTAGGTGATTGTATTTGTAATATATCCATGAAAGCCAATATAATAATTTGATTTTTCTAAGGTTTGTTTTAAGGATAATGTTGGAGAAACAAAGGGGTTTTTCCTGGAAAATTGTTGGTATGTATTTGTGTGTAAACCACTTTTAAAACCACTATAGATACCTACATGTTGTTTGTATAATTTTGATTTCATATGTAGGTTTGGTAATAAGAAAAAGTCGTTAATACTATTTTCTGAATCCGAAGAAAACGCAGTTTTTAAACTAGCATTAATGGTAATTTTTTTATAGTTGTAGGTGTAGCTTGGTTCTAAATTTATTGTAAAAATAGAATAGGCAATTTTTTCATTTGTAGCATAGCTTTTTTCAAAACTTCCTTTCAAATAGTCAACATTAGTTTGTAAAGTAATCTCATTACTTGTATTAAAAAACTGACCAATCTTAAACAAAGGATAATCTAGCTTACTGTTTAGTAAAATACGGGTTTCGTTACTGTTAAATTTATCAGTAAAATTTGAGAATGAAATATTTATGTAATCGATATAAGCGTCATTAAATTTCAAGCCTCCATCTAAACAAAAAGTATTGTATTGTTGAGTTTCTTCAATATTTTTTAAAGTTAATGCTGTAAAATTTAACTTTGGCAAACCATACCAGTTGTAGTTGTTCCTTTCTGTTTGTAGCCCTATTTTCCAATTAAAATAACGGTCTTGTTTTCTGTAGAAGGCCCCTGCATTAAAGTTAGCATAAGTACTGTTTAACTTTGTACTCTGAATATTGTTGTTTGATGCCAAGTACTTTGCATTTACTCCAAATTCACTGTTGAATCGTGCACTAGAATGTAAAAAAGCCTCAATATAAGGAGTGTTAAAATTACCAAAACCAGCAGCAATATAGTTTTTGTACAGTTGTTCTTTTTTATGAATATCTAATTTTTTTATGATACCAGTTTTTGGAATAAAAGTAGTAGCAACAGGAGCGGAAAAAAAATTATAACTAAGCTTCTTTTTTTTAGTTCTTTTCGAAAATTCTAAGCGTGGATTGTTCCTTATTTTTTTAACATCTGCAATATCAGGGTTAAAGGTTGTACTTATTTCTACAACTGCTGTTTGTAGAGTGTCTTTTCGTTGCTTTTGAGAGAAACTTGCAAAAGAAATTATTAGACTTAAAAGGATGACAAATCTTTTTTTCATTTAGTTGTTATCAGATTTTACAAAGCTAATTTTATTAGCTTGCCTAGTTTTTAGAGTTCTTAACGCTTTATCAGCCTCTTTAATGATGTCTTTAAACTGAGGAAAGTTTTTAATTACATTTTCTAATACGTATGTTGCTTGGTAAAGATCATTTAAGCTTGCATAGTTTTTACCCATTAAAACATAACTTTTTACAGCCCAATATTTATATGATGCGTGTTTTGCAATTAAGTCTTTAATAATTTTATTGGAGTTTTCGTACTCTTTGTGCTTTCTTTTAAAGAAAGATAAATAATACAAAACTTCTGCTTTTAGTTCGCCTTTAGCTGTACTTTCAATACTAGTATAATAATCTTCTGCATTTATAAAATCATTAATTTTAAATGAAGAACGTGCAATTATTTTTTTTGTGTTATTTTCCAATTCCGTATTTATTTTTCCTTTAAGTAAAATTTTATGGCCATATTCAATTGCTTGCTTGTAGGCTTCAGTTTCGTAATACCCTTTCATTAGGTTGCTTTTAGCAAATAATACATTTTCGGCTAGGTGTGCTTCTTGTTCTAAACGATCTAAAAGAGGTAGTGCTTTTTTGAAATGGTTACTTTTTAAAAAGATGTCAGAAAGTTTTACCAAGGCATCTTCTGTATATTGGTTACTATTCTTACTGATTATAAACTCATAATAAGGTATTGCTTTGTTAAACTCTTTTAACTTGTAATAAATTTCTGCTAGGTAAAAGTTTGCTTTTACTCTGTGAATGCCTTTTGGAAATTTATTGGTATAATTGGATAAATTTTTGATAATCTCTTTGTTGATTTTTGATTCAAAATATGTTTTTTCTGCTAATTCAAAAGTGGTGTTGTCGATATCAGAATTACGAATATCAATAAAATCTATTTTTCTTAACCATTTGATATAATCATCTAAATTCCCTTTATCGATATAAATGTTTTTTGCATTAGCTATGGCCTCGTGAGAATCGGAGGAGTTTGGAAACCTCTTTACAGTTTCTTTAAATTTACCTAAAGCCTTATCATTCTGGCCCATGTTATAATACAATAAACCTTGTCTGACTAACGCTTTTGGTATAAAAACACTAGCAGGGTACTCTTGTGTTAATTTGTTAAAAGCATTATGTGCATTTTTAGCATCTTTTACAGCAACATAAGTCGTCGCAATTTCAAAAAGAGCATCGTCTCTTAGAGTTGAGGTGCTGTAATTGTTTATTAAAGTTTTTAAATTTTTAATTTTATCAAACGGATTATGTATTATACCATAGATAATTCCTATTTGAAATGTTGCATAGTCGCTTCGATTCTTAAAACTATCAAGTGTTTTTTTATATGCTAAAATAGCATTTTCGTACTGTTTCAAAGCGTAATAACAATCTCCTAAACGGGTAGAACTATCAGCTATTAATTTTTTGGATATATCATGTTTTACATTTGAAAACCTAGAGAAATAAGGAATAGCTTTATCGTGTCTTTTTAGTTTAAAGTAGGTGTATCCAATATTATAATCTAACAACAAAAAAATAGGATCACTCTTATTTGTGTTAATATTTATGTTTTTAATGTTGTTTTGTAATGCAATGAACTGACCTAGTGATGCTGAAAAATTATTAAGTATAAAGTTAGTTTCTGCTTCCCAATACATCGCTTTATGTTTGATAATTAAATCGATTGCATTTTTTGCATTCGAAAAGAATGGTAACGCTTTTTTTGTCTGTTTTTCATTAAATAACTGAATACCTCTATATAAAGAGATTTCTAAAAAGAGTTCTTCGTTTTTTTTAATTTTTTCTTTCGATAGAAAAGCCAAAGCACCAGTATAATCTTGTTCGTGAATATAAGAGGAAACGAGTAGTTCGTTTATTTGGTTACAAGCAGGCGATTTTGGATAATTTTGTAAAAAGCGTTTTAATACAATAGCAACACTCTCAAAAGGGTTTCCCACATCGTAACTTAACTTGGCGTAACTTAAAGCAGCGTTTTCTTTTATTTCTTTGTTGAAGCTCATTTCTGAAGCTGAACGGAAAGCATTTAAGGCTTCATTTTTTTTACTTATTTTTAAATAGCATTCTCCTAAATGAAAATAAGTGTTTTGAGCTACTTTATTTTTTTTGTCAATAATTTTATTAAAATAACTGATAGCAGTCTTATAATTCTCTTTTTTATAATACGAATATCCTAGTTGGTAATAGTCAGTAATATCCCATTTTCCTTGGTTGCCCCTATACGCTTTCAAGTAAGGTATAGCTTTTGAATATTTACCTAAATTGAAGTAACTTTCTCCAATTATTTTGTTAATGTCTGAGTATTGACTTTGTTTTGCGATGCTTAAAAGTTTCGTTCCAATAGTTGTACATTTTTTAAAGTTTTTAATTTTAAAGTTAATATCTAACAAATAGTAGGAAATTTCTAAATGATAAGTTTTATCGTTTTCGATTTCTTCTAAAATTGATTCTGCCAATTCATAATCTTCTAGTTTGTAGGCAATATATCCATAGTAATATCTTGAATTATTGCCATATTTATCATCATTGATTAAAGGAAGAAACTTGTCTTTTGATGCTGTGTAATTTTTAGCAAGCAAATAACAATACCCCATTTTAAAATTGAGTTCTTTTGTATTTGAAGTACTAATTTTTTGGAGATCAACTTTTTTGTACCATTTGAGGGCATCTGCAGTTTTTCTATTTGTAAAGTAGTAATTAGCAATGCTAAAAAATGCGCTATTTATTTTACTACTGTTTGGATTTACTGTTATAAATGTTAACATTTTACGATCTGCGTTTACTTGATTTAAGTGGATAGCAGACATAGCATCGTAATATTGGAGATCTAATTGAAGGTGATTTTTTAAATTATATCCAGTAGCAATTTTTAGGAATTTTTTTTGAGCAGCATCATAAACCTTATTGTTGTATAAACCTAAGGCCTCATTAAACTCTGCAATAGGATTCGTTTTTCCAAAATTTTGTTGACTAAAATTCACACAAAACGTTAGGGAACAGAGAAGAAATAAGAAGTATTTATAGTTTAAAACACTGTTCATTATAATTATTTTTTTATTGTTTGTTAACTAGTAACGTGTATTTTTATTTTTTGTTTGACTCCAACAAAGGATAGCTTACGTAAAAATAAGAATTGTTTCTATTTTTTAGAATAAAATCATAAGAAACTTATATGTTTGTAAAAAGTGATTACTTTATGGATAATGCTGTTTTAAAATTAGAAAATGTAACCATCTATCAGAAAGATAATTTGGTAATGTCTCAAGTAAACCTTCACCTCAAGAAAGGAGAGTTTTGTTATTTGATAGGTAAAACAGGAAGTGGAAAAAGTAGTCTTTTGAAAACGTTATATGGAGATTTACCACTTAAAGATGGAAAAGGGAGTATTGTAGGTTTTGATTTAAGAAATTTAACACAAAAAGAAATTCCATTTTTAAGAAGAAAAATAGGCATAGTTTTTCAAGACTTTAAATTGTTAGATGATAGGAGTGTGTACAAAAATCTAGAATTTGTTTTACGAGCAACGGGTTGGAAAGACAAAGAAAAGATACAACAAAAAATTAATGAAGTTTTAGAGAAAGTAGGGCTACAACATAAAAACTACAAGAATACATATGAACTTTCTGGAGGAGAACAACAACGTGTTGCGATAGCTAGAGCTTTGTTAAATGATCCAGAATTAATTTTAGCAGATGAACCAACTGGGAATCTGGATCCTAAGACTTCTTTAGAGGTAATGGAGCTATTGCATGAAATACACAAAAGCGGTAAAAGTATTTTTATGGCTACTCACGATTATCAAATACTGGTAAAATACAAACACAAAACAATTAAGTGCGAAGATTCGCAATTGTTTGAAGTAGTTCAGCAAGGTTCTTAAATAGTATAAATTTTGAGTAAAAAAATATTTGTTGCGGTTACCAATGATGTCTCTACAGATTATAGAGTTCATAAAGTATGCGAGTATTTAATAAAAAAAAAGTACTCAGTTACAGTATATGGTAGAGTTTTACCCAATACAATTAAAGTCAATAGAATCTATGAGATTATTAGAAAAAAACATTTTTTTAATAATAATTTTCTATTTTATGCAGAATATAATATCCGTTTGTTATTTAAACTTCTAAGAGATAACTATACTACTGTAGTAGCGAATGATTTAGACGTCTTACCAGCTTGTTTTGTTGCTAGTAAATTAAGAAATAAAGAACTAATTTATGATAGTCATGAATTATTTTCTGAAGGCCCTGAATTGCAAGGAAGAAGATTTGTACAGTGTTTTTGGAGAAGTTTAGAGCGTTATTTTCTACCAAAAATAAAAAAACAATACACTGTTAGTCATGCTATTTCAGAATTTTACAATAAAAAGTATGCAAATAAAATGGGTGTTATTAGAAATATTCCATTATTAAATGATAAAGAAATTACAGATGAGGTATCTTTTCCTACAAAAAATAAGACAATTTTATACCAAGGTGTTTTAAACCCTGGTAGGGGAATAAAACGTATGATTAGGGCTCTACCCCTTATTGAAAATTTAGATTTAATTATTATTGGCTATGGTAAAGTTGAAGATGAATTAAAGGAATTTGTTATACAGCAAAACATGCAAGAGAGAGTTCATTTTTTAGGAAGAATAAATCGCGAAAAATTGTTTAATTATACAAGAAAAGCTACCCTAGGTATGGTTTTAGAAGAGCCTCTAGGATTAAGTTTTACCTATTCATTACCTAACAAATTATTTGATTACATTCATGCAGAGTTGCCAATAATTGCTGGTAATTTACCCGAAATAACGAGCATTGTAAAAAGACATAATGTTGGTGTCTGTGTTGAAGATTATTCTCCCCAAAAAATAGCTGAAGCTATACAAACTCTTTTAAACGATAATAGTTTGTATGATTCAATAAAAGCAAATCAAAACAAAGCAAAACAAGAATTGTGTTGGGAAATAGAGTCTAAACAATTAGATAAATATTTTACATAGAAGTATGAAAAGTCCCCTAGTTTCCATAATCATACCTGTTTTTAATAATCTAGAAGGATTAAAAAAGTCTATTGAAAGTATACAAGATCAATCCTTTACTGATTATGAAGTTTGGGTTATTGATGGAGGCTCAAATAGTGAAACTAGCCTTTATTTAAAAGAATTAAAATACCCTTTTCAATTTATTTCAGAAGAAGATAGTGGTATCTATGATGCCATGAACAAAGGAATATTATTTGCCAATGGAGAATGGTTGTACTTTTTGGGGAGTGGAGATGTTTTTCTTAATGAGGATGTTTTAGAAATTACGTTTAAAAAACCTATCCAGAGAAAGTATCAATTACTTTCAGGGAGTATTCTATATCAAGGAGAAAATCAGCCCTTTATTTATAGTAAGAGTAAAAAAGAAAAAATACCTTCTTGGTCTTTTCTAATGTGGTTAAGAAATGGTTTGCACCATCAGGGTACATTCTATAGGGAAAAATTATTTAAAGAATATACATATTCTTTAAATTATCAAATTTTATCAGATTATTGGTTGAACTTATTGTTTTTTAAAAAAGGATTTTCATGTAAAATATTACCTTATGTAGTTTCAGTCTGTGATTCAAATGGTATATCAAAACAAAGGCAATGGAAAATGTATAAAGAAGAAATCGCTCTAAAAACATCACTCTCAAAAAAAGTGTTTCAACCTCTATTTTATACACTAGCAATCATAAAATATACAATATCTAAACTTAACCAATAAAATTAGTGCTAGAAATTCACCCAATATTATTGAAACAAAAACATGTAATTTTCTCTGAAAATTTACTTTTAAAGAACAGCATTTCTCCATTTGGGTATCGTATTTTTTGATACAACAAATAAAACTTTTTTAAGTGTTTATATAGAAAAAATCAAGAATATTCCTAATGCTATAGTTAGCACTATGAAAATAAAAATAAATTTAGGCGATTAAAAGTTTTAAATTATAGCTATTGAATATCGTTAAAAAAACCACTTGTAAGCATAGAAACATTTTACGAATCCATAGATTCGTATCAATAAATTTATAGTTCTATATTTATGAGTTTTGTTAAGATTACAGGCACAGGAGCATTTATACCGTCTCAAGAAGTAAAAAATGAAGCGTTTATAAATGAGTCTTTTTTAAATGAAGACGGTTCTATTTTTAATGCTGATAACGATGAGATTATAGCAAAATTTAAAAGTATAACAGGTATTGATGAAAGACGTTATGCAAAAGATTCTTTAAATACTTCTGATATTGCTTTTTTTGCAGCTCAAAATGCAATTTCAGATGCAGTCATAAACGCAGAAGAGTTAGATTATATTATTGTAGCTCATAATTTTGGTGATGTAAAAAAAGGGACAATTCAAGGAGATATGTTGCCGAGTCTAGCTACGAGAGTTAAACAAAAATTACAGATAGAAAATCCAAACTGTGTCGCGTACGATTTAATTTTTGGTTGCCCAGGTTGGGTAGAAGGGGTAATTCAAGCACAAGCTTTTATAAAAGCTCAAATGGCAACTAAATGTTTGGTAATAGGAGCAGAAACACTCTCTAGAGTTGTAGATATGCACGATAGAGATTCAATGATTTATGCTGATGGTGCAGGAGCTTGTATTGTTGAATCAAGCAAAAACGAATCTTCGTCAATTTTAAGTTACGCTTCTCAAACTTTTGCAAAACAGGAAGCCGATTTTTTGTTTTTTGGAGAGTCTTATAATAGCGAAGCAATAGATAGTACACGGTACATAAAAATGTATGGTAGAAAGATTTATGAGTTTGCCTTAAACAATGTCCCAAATGCTATGAAAACAGCATTAGATAAAAGTGGTACTGAAATTGATGATTTAAAAAAGATTTTTATTCATCAAGCTAATGAAAAAATGGATGAAGCAATTGTAAAACGCTTTTACAGATTGTATAAAAAGAAAGTTCCAAAAGATATTATGCCGATGAGTATTCATAAATTAGGGAATAGCTCTGTAGCAACTGTACCAACATTATTAGATTTAGTAAGCAAAGGAAAATTGGGAAATCATTCTATTAACAAAGGAGATGTTATTATACTTGCATCAGTTGGTGCAGGTATGAATATTAATGCAATTGTTTATCGAGTTTAATCAAACCTTTCTGTAAGATTGAATGTTCTAAATTTGGAAATTACAGTCTGATTTCAGAATCATAGTGCTGTATGTTAAGAGTTTCACTTTTCCTCTCTAGAAAAGAATTAAAAAATCTACTGACTTAAGATTTTAGATAACAGATTTTTAAAAAAAACTAGCCTTTAAATTTCGTAAATCTAAACTCAAAATATTACTTTTGACCATGCAAAAAAACAACGTACTTATTTTAGATTTCGGTTCACAATACACGCAACTAATTGCACGTAGAGTAAGAGAACTTAACATTTATTGCGAAATTCATCCATTTAATAACCCTCCTCAAAAAATAGAAGATTATAAGGCTGTAATTTTATCTGGAAGTCCAAATTCAGTTAGAGGAGATTTAGTTTTACATCCAGATTTATCGCAAATAAGAGGAGTAAAACCAGTATTAGCAGTTTGTTATGGAGCCCAATATTTGGCTCATTTTTCTGGAGGAAAAGTAGCTCCATCAAACACAAGGGAATATGGTAGAGCAAATCTATCTTTTATAAAAGAGAATGAGGGTTTCTTTAAAAATATTACACTAGGAAGTCAAGTTTGGATGAGCCATTCTGACACTATAAAAAAATTACCTGAAAATGGAGTGTTACTAGCGAGTACTAATGATGTTGAAAATGCTGCATATAAAATAGAGGGTGAAACAACATATGGAATTCAATTTCATCCAGAAGTCTACCATTCAACAGATGGTAAAAAATTACTAGAAAACTTTTTGGTAAACATCGCAGGAGTTGCACAAGATTGGACTCCAGATTCTTTTGTTGATGAGACTGTAAAAGCAATTCAAGAAAAGGTTCGGAATGACAAGGTTGTTTTGGGACTCTCAGGGGGTGTAGACTCTACAGTTGCAGCAGTGTTGTTACATAAGGCCATTGGAGAGAACTTGTATTGTATTTTTGTAAATAATGGGTTATTACGTAAAGATGAGTTTACCAGTGTTTTAGCTCAATATGAAGGAATGGGGTTAAATGTAAAAGGGGTAGATGCTTCAAAACGTTTTTTAGATGCCTTGGCAGGAGTCTCTGATCCTGAGCAAAAAAGAAAAGCAATTGGTCGTGTTTTTATTGAAGTTTTTGATGATGAAGCACAACAAATTGAAGATGTAACTTGGCTAGCTCAAGGTACTATTTATCCAGATGTTATTGAGTCTGTTTCTGTTAACGGAGGTCCATCTGCAACAATTAAAAGTCATCATAATGTTGGAGGGCTCCCAGATTTTATGAAGTTAAAAATTGTTGAGCCACTAAAAATGATATTTAAAGACGAAGTTCGTAGAGTAGGAGCTTCTTTAGGAATTGATAAAGCGCTATTAGGGCGGCACCCTTTTCCTGGTCCAGGTTTGGCCATTCGTATTTTAAGTGATATAACCGAAGAGAAAGTAAGAATCTTACAAGAAGTCGATGCGATCTTTATAAATGGATTAAAAGAAGCTGGTTTGTATGATAGCGTTTGGCAAGCTGGCGCAATGTTACTTCCCGTAAATTCTGTTGGTGTAATGGGAGATGAAAGAACTTATGAAAAAGTAGTAGCTTTACGTGCTGTTGAAAGTACTGACGGTATGACTGCAGATTGGGTCAATTTACCTTACGAATTTTTACAAAAAACATCCAACCAAATCATAAATCAAGTAAAAGGTGTTAATAGAGTAGTATACGATATTAGTTCAAAACCACCTGCGACTATAGAATGGGAATAGAGCATATGAAATTTCTTAAGATGATTGCTATTGTTAATTTGTTTTGGTTTACAATTTCTTGTGGACAACAAAAGCAATATCTAAATTATAAAGTCAAAGACGGTGAAACCATTCGATCTATTGCTAAACGCTTAGATATAGACTTCAAAGCGTTACTTCGCTTTAATCCGAAAGTATCTCGAAGACCTAATGCAAATACGGTAATTCGCATTCCAAATTCAAAAAAAGCCTCTTTACTAAATTCTCATAAGAAGAAGAAAAAAATAGCTATTGATCTTAAAAATGATTCTATTTCAAGAGCTAAAAAGATTGCTTTACAAAAAGCCATTCTTAGGGATTCTTTGTTAAAAGATTATCAAAAAAGTTACATTGTTCATGAAGTAAAAAAAGGAGATACTTTCTATAGCTTAGTTAGAAAATATAGTGTTTCTCAGCAAGAGTTGATAAATCGTAACCCTATTTTAGAAGAAGGGTTAAAAACGGATCAAATTATAAAAGTGAAGTTTTTAGATAATGTTTTTGAAGAAAATGTATTAATTTATGAAGATACTATTGCAGAAAATAGTGCTCTTGCCATTTCAATGTTACTTCCTTTCAATGCAAGAGATTTAGATACTTTAGAGAATGTTGAACTATTTAATAGGAGTAAACTTGCAACTATTGTAACCGATTTTTTTCTTGGTGCAGAAATTGCCATAGACTCTATCAGAAATCAAGGAGTTGAAGTAAACGTTACTGTTTTTGATACTGGAAAAAACAGCACTAAAATTGACTCTATAATGCAGGTTACAGATTTTAATAAAAATGACGCAATTATTGGTCCTTTTTATTCCGAAGAAGTTCATGTTTTAGCACAAAATATTAACGTTCCATTAATATATCCTGTGTATTCAAAAAAACAAAATACCTTTACCTCCAAACAAGTTATTAAAACATTTCCAGGTAAAAATTTATATAGAAAAAAGTTATTAGAGTATATTAAAGATACCTTTTTTGAGGGTAATGTTATCATTGTAGGCGATGGTCGCCCAGCTTCTAATTTTAACAATCTTCAATTACATGCTATTTTAGAAAAGTATGATACTATTGTAAACATCGATACAATCTTGCCAGAAAATGGATATATAGACAAAGAAAAGTTTATTCAAGTATTACAACCAAATGAGAAAAACCATGTTGTTGTTACTACAGACGACAATGTTATTGTAGCAAGTGCTATTAATGGATTGATAAGTTTACCAGAACTTGTTGATGTTCGTGTTTTTACCTTTGATAAAGTAAGTGCCTTTAATAAATTAGACAACACAAAATTAGCTCAACTTGAGTTTACTTATGTAAGTGACGAGTTTTCTGATGAAACTTCTGAAACTATGAAAGTTTTTAATCAACAATACTTCAAGAAAAATCACACATTTCCTTCTTCATATGCAACTAAAGGTTTTGATGTTACTTATGATATACTAATGCGTTTAGCATCTGGTGAAAATTTAAAAACTACATTCAAAAAAGGATTTTCTTACCGCTTAAAAAGTAAGTTTGATTATTCTGGAAAAGATGCTAAAGTTACTGAAAACAAAGGGTTGTTTATTGTTAAGTATAATCTTGATTTGACGTTAACGAGGCTGAAATAATTAGATTTCTTTTAATTACACTACTTTGTGTAATTCATATTTTTTTTGGATTAGTTTTGAGTTACGATAACCAAAATAAGCTGAAGAGCATTCATTCTAATGCAATTATTTTTTTAGTTTATATATTGTACTAGCAAATATCAATTGCAAGTTATTTCTCAGAGCTATCTATTTAGTTAACCTAGAAAATCTTTAATTATTTAAAATAGAATTTTTTTTTTTCAATTCCGTTAGATAGCAAACATGATACAGGTACTACTTTTCTAGACTTTTTATAAAATAGTATAACCATTACTTTATATTTTTGTAAAGCATGTAGTTAAAGTTTGTTTATTGCTTGTCTAATGGTTACCAAGTTGGTTAATAATTGTTCTAAATTATCTAAGTGTAACATATTAGCTCCATCAGATTTAGCATTCGCTGGATCAAAATGCGTCTCTATAAACAAACCATCTATATTATTTACAACACCAGCTCTAGCTATGGTCTCAATCATTTCAGGCCTCCCGCCAGTAACACCAGTAGTTTGATTAGGTTGTTGTAAAGAATGGGTTACATCTAAAACAGTCGGTGCAAATTTTTTCATAACCGGTATTCCTCTAAAATCGACAATCATATCTTGGTAGCCAAACATGGTACCTCTATCTGTAATCCAAGCTTTGTTAGAACCAGCATCTTTTACTTTTTGTACAGCATGTTTCATAGCTTCTGGACTCATAAACTGTCCTTTTTTAAGGTTGACTACTTTTCCTGTTTTTGCAGCAGCAACTACCAAATCTGTTTGTCTCACTAAAAAAGCAGGTATTTGTAATACATCTACATATTGTGCAGCCCTTTTAGCATCTGCAGTTTCATGGATATCTGTAACTGTTGGAATATTAAAAGTTTCGGAAACTTTACGTAAGATTTTTAAAGCTTTTTCATCACCAATTCCTGTAAAACTATCAATTCTACTTCTATTTGCTTTTTTAAAACTTCCCTTAAAAACATAAGGTATTTCTAATTTATTTGTAATACCAACTACTTTCTCAGCAATGCGCAAAGCCATTTCTTCGCCTTCAATAGCACAAGGCCCAGCAAGTAAAAAAAAATTATTAGCAGTTGTATGTTTTATATTCGGTATTTCAGATAGCATCATAAGTAAAAATTTAATTCAAAAATAGGAAATTAATTTATCTGTTTTAAAATTGGTAACGAATAGTAAAAGCAACTCCAGTATGTAATCCAGAATTACCTACAATTCCAATTTCTGGTCTATAATCTAAGGATATAAGAATTGGAGCTTTAAAATCATATTCAATTCCTAGATTACCTGCAGCAAAAATAGATGTGTCATTTGTAGTTGCTAAACCACCGCCAAAACCTGCATACCAATTGAATTGTTTTTCAAAATTCCATACCCATTGGTATAGTCCTACAGTTTTAAAATTCCCAAAATGTTTTCCTAAACCTAGTATAATTGCGACACGATTATTTTCAATTAGTGCTTTTTGGTAAGAAATCTCTGCGCCAAAATCTACTCCACTAGAAAAACGAAGACCTAAAGCATGATCAGAAATGTTTTGTGATTTTATTTGGTACACAAGAGCGAACAAAGCAATTAAGGTTAAAAATGTTTTTTTCATTTTTTAAGTTTTCATTTTTAGCAAAAATATATCTTTTCAATTGAGATACTACACTTCATTTGTAATCTTTTGTTAAAGCATGTTTTTAGTTCAAAATATCCTTTTAAACCAGGGATTTTATTCGAAAAGGGAATAACATTTTTTGTACTTTTACTTTTAAAATACAATTCATGTATATACATTTTATTGCCATTGGAGGCAGTGCTATGCATAATTTAGCTATTGCATTAAAAAAAGAGGGACATGCTGTTTCCGGAAGTGATGATGCCATTTTTGAACCTTCAAAAAGTCGTTTAGAAAAGTATGGCATATTGCCAATTGAATTTGGTTGGTTTCCTTCTAAAATTACTAAAAAAATAGATGCAATTATTCTTGGGATGCATGCAAGGGAAGACAACCCTGAATTATTAAAAGCACAAAAACTAGGTATTAAAATCTATTCTTATCCAGAGTTTTTATTCGAACAATCAAAAGATAAAACGAGGGTCGTAATTGGAGGTTCTCATGGAAAAACAACCATTACATCCATGATCTTACATGTGTTAAAATATCATGAAAAAGAGGTGGATTATATGGTTGGAGCACAATTAGATGGCTTTGAAACTATGGTACATTTAACCCATGAAAATGAGTTTATAGTTTTAGAAGGAGATGAATATTTAAGCTCGCCAATTGATCGAAGACCAAAATTTCATTTATATAAGCCAAATATTGCATTAATAAGTGGTATTGCATGGGATCATATAAACGTATTTCCAACGTTTGAAAACTACAAGAAACAGTTTCAAGTTTTTGCTTCATCTTTAACAAATGGAGGAAGTTTAGTTTACAATGAAGAAGATCAAATTGTTGACGATGTTGTGAACTCAGTAAAAAATCAGATAAAAAAATATCCATACACGACACCAGAATTTTTTATAGAAAATGGAATAACCTTTTTAAAAACGGAAGAGGGTGATTTGCCTTTAGAAATTTTTGGAACGCATAACTTACAAAACTTAGCTGGTGCAAAATGGATTTGTCAACATATGGGAATTGATGAGGATGATTTTTATGAGGCTATTGGAAGTTTTAAAGGTGCTAGCAGACGATTAGAAAAAATAGCGGAAAATACATCAACAGTTATATTTAAGGATTTTGCACATTCACCAAGTAAAGTACTTGCTACCACAAAAGCTGTTGCGTCACAATATAACAATAGACAAGTTATCGCATGTTTAGAATTACACACTTACTCAAGTTTAAATGCAGACTTTTTAAATGAATACAAAGGATCTTTAGATGATGCAGACGAAGCAGTAGTTTTTTATTCTCCAAAAGCTTTAGAAATTAAAAAAATAGAAAAAGTTTCAGAATATCAAATCAAAGAGGCATTCCGAAATAACAATGTAAAAGTGTATACTAATGCTACATTATTTAGAGAATATCTCTTTCAAAAGAACTTAGAAAATTCTGTGTTACTATTAATGAGTTCTGGGAATTATGGGGGCTTAGATTTTGAAGAAGTTAAGAATTTGATTTAGTTTTTTTTAAGCCCAATTGTACAAGTTTTTCTTGTTGCCATTTTTTATCTGATATTCTTTTAAAAAACCAGTCCCTGTATTCTTTACGAACAACTACTTTTTTAAGTATGTCGAATCTAGTTTTTATAAAGAGTTCCTTTGCTTTTTTTTTGATAAATTTTTTATTGAGTTCTGGATTTTCTACATACTTATAAAAGTCGTTCAAGTAATTGTCTACACTTTTATTTTTATGGAACAGTAAAGAGTCAGGATTTTCAAAAACTTCGGATGTAATTGCTAAATAACTATTCAGTGCATTTGAAAGTTTATCAAACTTTGAAACAGCATTTAGCGTATTTATTTTTGTTGATAATAAGTAGGTGTCATAACTATTCCTTAAAGCAATACTTTTAAATTGTATGCCATTATCATTCAACTGTTTCGCAAATACTGATAATGCCAACTGATGTTCAAAACTTAAAAATGACATAGCATTAATTTTTTGAATGTCCTTTTTTACAGTTTCAAAATTAAATTCTGAAGCATATTCTTCTTTGAGTAGCTGTTTATGCAATTCTATTGCAGCAATTCTATTTTCTTTCTGTAATCTTGGAAAGTGTTTAAATTGAGGGAAGTCATAAGTAGTTTTATGAACTTTTTTATAACCAAATTCAAAAAGAATAGTTTGAGCTCTGGCATACTCATTTTTATTGACTATAAAGTCAATGTCACCAACCATTCGTTCTGCAATATCTTCGTATAAACCTTCAAGTAAATTACCTGTTCCTTTAAGGAAAATAGGAGTAATATTATGAGCTAATAAAAGTTCGTTTATTTATTTAGCTTGTGTAATAATTTGTTCGTTTCGTTCTCTATTAAGATTGGTAATATGTTCCATATATGCCACCAAATCTTTGGGTAAATAGTTTAAGAAATTTACCCTTTTGTAGTTGCAGTACATTGCTGGAAGAACATAATGAGCAGTACTTACTCTTACAACATTTTCCCAATTGATCTTTGAATCTTGAAGGGTTGCTTCTATTTTGGTTTTATTTATATTGTTTTTAGCAATAGTTAATGATTTTCCTATAAAAAAAAGAGTGTCTCTATAATTCATCAGCAAACAATTTAGTAACAGTATCAATCATTTTTTTGTTATTAGAATAGGTAATTTGATAACATTCTAGGTTAGCAAACCAGTCTAAAAAGATCCTAGAATTATTTATTTCTGGAGATAACCATGAGTCTGGAACCAATTGCTCAAAGCCAGTTAATTTTGAAATTTTGTTAACCTGAATTTCACTATCCTTTTCGTATTTTATGAATATTAAACTTTTACAGGGTAAAAATGAGCTATAATTTGAGTTATTAGGTTTTACATAACGAACAACCTTATTTAATCGTTTAAAATGGTATTCAGCTGATGTCTCTAGTTCTGGATAAAGAGGTAGTAAAACTGGTACACTAGTTTTTTTTATAGATATTGCTGCAGGGAAACTATAGACATTCTGATTTTTAGCATTAACTGGAACAAAATCATCAGCCAAACAAGTAAATCCATGAGCTTGAAGTAAAGAAAGAGAAGTGCTTTTACCATTACCAGAATCACCTAAAAAAAGTAGTGCTTTTTTTCCATTACTTACAGCAGATGCATGGAAAATGCCTAACCATTCATTTTCCTTAAAACCGTGAATTTTCTGAATTAATTCCATTGAAAATTTCCCTTGAAAAAAATGAATTTCTTCCTTGGTCCAACCACCAATAAACGCTTGGTCAACATAAAAGTAAATGTTACTTCCTTTTGTGAAAACCGAAAAA
>Ga0209136_1000609_pt1 | contig 25255 bp, 18 predicted proteins | sample SaaInl0LU_22_DNA_FD_184640 | JGI IMG/M metagenome (GOLD analysis project Ga0209136, IMG submission 184640) | Marine microbial communities from expanding oxygen minimum zones in the Saanich Inlet - ESP_90LU_22_DNA (SPAdes) (version 2) | ecosystem: Environmental > Aquatic > Marine > Intertidal... | reverse complement strand
TTAAAACAACTTCTTCAGCCTCTATTACTTGAATTGGATTATTTATTTAATAAACTTTAAAAGTAAAACAACATATCTAAACAAAAAAAGCATCTCAAATGAGATGCTTTTTGCGGTCTGGACGGGACTAACAATATTGTCCCAAACTCCTTTATTTATAGTACTTTAATTCCATATACTTTTCAAGTCCACCTAATAACACACTAATTATCAAATATTCTAACAAAATTTAAATGAACGATTTGCCTTTAATTGCTTTAGCGAATATAGGAAATAATAGTATGAAAAGCTAAAAAATAAAATAATAAAAACTTCTCACAAGCAAATGAAAGAGGCTTACAAGTGTATTTAAAATTTAAAGTTGTATGCAATTGTAAGGGATACCTAATAAAGACTATTTGATACTTCTTATCTATTATTTGTACGGTTATTGTACGGTAAATTATTCTTAGCTCCAAAAAACGCCAAAAAATCCCAGCTATCATTCTCAAAACAACACCCCTATATCAATTTAAAAGTCGTTTTCTTTTTTGAGGATTAGCTGTGAAATGTATATATAACCCAAAAGAAGTAGGCTTTTAAAGGTAATTGTCACAGATATATTTCTTTATCATATAGACAGTGATAGGTTTCAAGGTTTTGCCTGTTTCTGGATGTTTTCCTATTGAAGTAAAGTATTCTAATTCCCGTTTTTGTTTTAACCTATCATAATTTCTCTGTCACGTCTTCATTAAAAAAAACAGTTTCACAGGTTGGTTTTTTTATAGAAATTCTTAACCCTATCCTTGTTGTATAGTTTGAGCTTTTTTAAAGAATAGGTGTCCTCATTGAAATGAACCTCTATGTACCTGTCGTTGTCCCAAATCATCAATCTCTGTTTGTTAAAATTCACTATTCCTATGGTTGAGGTAATGGTTATAGAACAGATCAAAAGAATTAGCCAAAATAGCGATGTGTTTTTGGTTTAATGGAATAAAACCCTAAACCTAAAACCTTATTCGATACAATTATCATATTTTTTAGAATGGCTATTACTGGTGATTTAAGATGAAGATTTTCTTCTGACAAGACAGCAGGTAAAAGCTCAGGTTCTGAACCTAAAAACAGGGGGATCCTATTCTTCTCAACAGCATTGAACTCATCTACATTATCCACTAAATCAATCCATTCAGATATAAAATCAAAATCTTGTCCAAGACATTTGCCATTCTTACAATAATACTTAAAACTATAATTGCAGAACTCTTGATTCTTCATAAAATCATGGATCCATTCAAGGGTAGGTTTACCGTTATTAAGAATTTATTCTAAATGATAAAGTATCATAATTCTCTTGTTTTTAAATAGTTTTCCAAGTCCCTTTGATTTCCTTTTTTCTTACACCAACCACACCCATAAGTATCATTTTTTGTAGAGACCATTATATGGTGCTTACCTTTTGAATATGGGCATTTTGCTAGCCATTGATATTCATTTTTACCATCTGGAATAGGATCAAGCTTTGCCTTATCAAGAAAGTCAATGAAGGAAGTTTTAAGTTCCTTTGCCCTCTTAATGTAATGGTCTCTTTTTTCTTTTATATTATTAATGATGGAATAGAATTCCTTTTCATCCAGCAGTCCTTCTTTCCTGAACCTAGGTAGCCCATTATAAGTGCGCCACTTTTCAAAGTAATTCTCTAGCAGCTCAACAACATCCTCTTTGTTCAAGTAGTCATTTATTTCTAGTGAGGCATTACAGTTGTGGAATTCCTCATTGGTATCGTTGGTGGTATAGAGCTTTAAAAAGTTGCCCTCTTTTTTGAGATAATACCTCACATCAACATCCCACATGGTCTCTTCGGTTTCCAATATGAAGATGTAATCTCTACTGATTTTATGATTATTGATAAAACTAAGGAAGGTTTTTACTTCTTTTATTTTTTGACAGAGCTCATAGTCCTCATTAGCAATAGCCTCTTTAAGATAGTCCTCTAATATTTCCTGTCTACTATTTCTAAAAACCCATACATTGGGTCCTATGTAAAAGCGATAGGGGTTTTCAGCTAGAATATCTACTTTTTCTTTTAGTGATGCGTTGATATGGTCCCACATTGGGTGGTTTTGATTATTCATTGTTTCTTCTTTTAATTTGTTAATTCCATTGAACGGAATAAGATGAATGGTACTGAAGGGTGTCTGAATCATGAAACTTCCCTTACCACTTATGGCATAGTGCCTACTTTTTAAATCTCCTTTAGAGTTGTAACATAGCGCTACGTAGTCATTTGCATTTGAAAAGTCCAGAACAATGTTTCTATTTGGACCGTTCACTTTAATAAAAAGACTTTTACCATTCTCTTCATGGTTTGCTACAATCAACGTATTAGCTTTATATTCTATAATTTTTGTGTTCTTATGATTCATAATATTCTGGATATTGATTTAATAGATCTATAAGTTTTTCATCAGTATCTACATTAACTAAGGCGGTAGATAAATCTTTACAGAATTCTTCACTAATGAGTTTTCCAATGTGAGTTTTAGATGGTGTAAAAAAATCGATGGTCTCTTCATAAACCAATCCCATTTTGTAGAAGAGAATTAGGAGTATTCTTTCAATATCTTTTGGTCTTTTTTTTAGATTCCCTTCATTACCTCTTATAAAAACAGTGAGGACATAATCATAACATGACTCATATTCATGAACAATATCTTTAAGATCAGCCTGCGGGGTCTTGATAATAATTGAAAACACATTACTATATTGATGATAGGTAAGATAGATGTGAGTAGTTACTGTGATATCATACTGAAGAACTATTTCATTAAAGCTATGGGTAAGACTACCAAGTTTCACTGGTTTGTTTTGAAAATCTTTCCATTCCATTCCACCCATCCATTCAGGCTTGGCATCATAGGATGAGATTACGAAGTAGTTTGGAATAATTTCTTGAGCGTAATGGTCAAGCATATAATCCAAGGATTGATTTTCGGGAAGTTTTGAGTCACTAGATTTACCTTTTCCTATTGTGACAATATGACCACCATAACGAGACATTAAAAATTGCATACAAACAAATTTTAGTTAAACAAATGTTATTTGTATTCCGATAAAGCAATAGTAATAGAAACGTTTATTTTGACTCAATGTCCGTATTGTTTTACCACCGTGGTGTCTTCACTCGGTTGGTACCCATATGGGTTCAGAATACTCTACAAATGTAAGGATTAGAATTTAAAACGCCAAAAAAACTCAACCATAACTCTCAAAACAATACCCCCCATATCTATTGTAAAGTCAGTTTCTGAAATGTGCATGTATCGTGAAATGTATATATAGACTAACTACTGTGTATATCTAATAGTTATTTTAGAGAAGACTATTTAAAAACCAACTTCTTATATATCTCTTCTGGTTGTTCTATAACAATTGTTTGTTTTATCTTAATCAGTATCAAGCACTCTTAGATAAGTAATTTTTTAAGTTACTGTTTGCTCATTAGCAAAAGTATTGTACATACAACCTTATAACAACTCACACAGGTAATTAAAAAAGTCAATCTTCAAAAAAAAGTAGCCAGATAATTATTAATCTTTTCTATTACTCTTGAAATGGTTTTTCTTCTAACAAATAGTTTCTGTTTTTCTAGAAGTGATTTACTTATTTTATCTCTGAGGTCAATGATTTGATTAGAGAAAATATACTCTTCAATAATGGCTTGTACCTTTAGCTTATCTAGTTTCTCTTCATCACAAAGTTGCGCTAATTTTTCTTGTTGTGCTTTAGACCAAAACTCTTCAAATTTGTCTGGTATTTCTTCTGCTGTAAATCCACTTGCTATGTTTTCTTCAATAAACTGTTCTATCAGTTCTTTTTTACTTCTTAGCTGAGGGTCTGAAGCAATAATATCTACAATTTGATTCTTGGTCTTATGCTGAGCATCTTTGTCTTTATCTGCTGACAAGGCAAGTAATTGAAGAATATAAGCTACATTGATTTCATCTTTTTGAATCAACTCCAGCTCAAAGTCTACTTCATTTAAAATAGGTACCTTCTCCTTGTTTATTTTGGCTCCCTCATAGACATCTAGATACTTACTTTTGTAATCTATAAACTCTTTCTCTGTTAAGTCTAAATCATCATGACTGAAATCTGAAAAGGTTTTTAACACATTAAGAACTCTCATTAAGCTTCTGAATGATTTTACAAACTCTAGTGTTTCATTTTCATCTCTTAATTCATCAACAGCATCTACAGTTGGAACAATTTTTATAAACTCTTTATACTTTTCTTGAAACTGTTTGATATAAGCCTCATAAGGCTGCATGATGATTACCTCTTTAGCTTCTTTATTAGAAAATAAAGCTATAGCTTCATCAGTAGATTTTTTCAGATTTCTAAAACAAACAATATTTCCATGAGATTTTTTATCACCTAAAATCCTATTAGTTCTAGAATAAGCTTGAATTAAGCCATGATATCTTAGGTTTTTATCTACGTAGAGGGTATTTAATGCTTTGCTGTCGAAACCCGTTAAAAACATGTTTACTACAAGTAAAATATCTATTTCTCTACTCTTTACTCTCTTGGCAATATCATTAAAGTAGTTGTAGTAAGACTGACTATCTTTAGTAGTGTAGCTTGTTCCAAATTCTTTGTTGTAATCGCCTATAAACTCTTCTAGTTTATCTCTGGAATGTTTGGTTTCATAAGTTAGTTCATCTTCAGCAGCTATACCTTTAGTAAATACATCTTCATCATTGGCATTTTCATCTTCTTCATTAACTCCATAAGAGAATATTGTAGCAATTTTTAAATCATGTTTCCCTTCTTCCTTTAGCTTTTTGAAGATATCATAATACTTCATCAATATATCTTTGCTAGAGGTACAAAACAGCCCTGTAAAGGCTCTAGAATGAGTTTTTCTGTCATGATGATTGATGATGTACTGCGCAATCTTCTCTAATCTGGTATCTGATTCAAGTAGTTCTTGGGTGTCTATGGCTTCAACATCTATATCCACAAAGGAATTACTATCCATCTTTTCCTTGTATCTTCCTACATATTCTATGGAGAACTTTAAAACATTGTCATCTCTAATAGCATCTGTAATCACGTATTTATGCAAACAGTCTCCAAATAAGTCTTTGGTTGTTCTTTTACCCTTGTCATTTTTTGAAGCATTATCTACGAATATAGGAGTACCTGTAAAACCAAATAATTGTCTGTTGTGAAAATATTTTGTTATTCTATTATGAGTATCTCCAAATTGAGACCTATGGCACTCATCAAAAATGAACACCATTTTTTTATCCTGTAAAGGTTCCATTACTGATGCGTATCTTGAACTAGATACTGCATTGTTTAACTTCTGAATGGTAGTTACAATTAGTTTGGTATCGTCTTTAAACTGTTTTACCAAGGCTCTTGTGTTATCTGTACCATCTATAGAACCTTCAGAAAAACTATTGAATTCTTTTGTGGTTTGAACATCTAAATCCTTTCTGTCTACAACAAAAACTACCTTATGTACTTCTGGTAGCTGCATTAGAATCTGACTACTCTTAAATGAGGTCAATGTTTTTCCACTTCCTGTGGTATGCCAGATGTAACCATTTTTGTTTGAGTTTTTAACCTTATCTATGATTCTTTCTGTAGCATAATATTGATAAGGTCTGAGTACCATTAATATTTTGGTAGCATCTGCCAATACGATGTATTTACAAATCATTTTAGAGATATGGCAAGGCTCTAAAAACTGATTGGTGAATTCAGAAAGGTTGGTGATTTTTTTATTATTGGGGTCAGACCAATAAAATGTCTGTTTAAAACTTTGATTTTTATTATTCGCTAAGTATTTTGTATTTACTCCGTTACTGATAATGAAAATTTGCACGTAGTTGAATAAACCGAAAGAGGCTCCGTAACTATGTCTATGGTATCTATTTATTTGATTAAAAGCTTTCTTTAGTTCAACACCTCGTTTTTTTAATTCAATTTGGACTAGAGGTAATCCATTAATTAGGAGAGTAACGTCGTACCTAGTTTCATAATCACCCTTCATTGTAACCTGGTGGGTCACTTGGAACTGATTCTGGCACCAATGTTCCTGATTTAAAAACTCTATGTAGGAAGAAGTACCATCATCTTTGAGTAAGTGCATCTTATCTCTAAGAATCTTAGCCTTTTCAAATACGTTTCCCTTATTAAGGTGGTTGAGAATCTTTTTAAACTCTTTTTCTGAAAACTGTTGCTTATTGTGTTTCTCTAACTGTGATTTAAGATTTACTAATAAAGCAGCTTCATCTGGAATAGTAACTCCCTCATATTTTAAATCTATTAGCTGTTGAACTAAATTGTTCTCTAATGCTTGTTCGGATTGTCTTTTCATTAAACAATTTCTTTTTGTGCCTTTTGCCAAATAGGATATATTACATTGTAAAACTCATTCATGTTCTTACAGTACCATTCAATTAATCCATCCCAATTAGACTTATCTGCAAAACGACCTCCAATGTTATTTAAATCTTCTACGGTAGTTTCTAATTTGATTCTTGAAGCTTTTTTACCATCCAACCTTTGCCATTCAACACCTAGCAGTTTAGATTCAATATCATCTTTGTATTTCAACATAGAATCGAACATGGTCTTATCCTCATCATGCATAAAATACAACTCTACTCTAAAATGCTTACGTCCAATACAGAAAGCAAACTTTCCTGAACCTTTCCAAAAACCAATATTGAAATGAGCCTTAGAAGAAACCCTATCTAAATGATTAAAATTATTCTCTATTAGTGCAACTTTTAGTTGAGACCAGAATTCAACTAACTTAGTGTTAGTTTCTTCAACTTTTTTACTTAGCCCTTTTTTTTCTTTTTCCTTCTGCTTTGCATCAATCATAAACTCTGTTGTCTCAGGAATTGGAATGATTTGTTCAATATTTAAAAACTCTTCTTCTCCAAAAGAGTAAGGTGTTGTTTTAAAGCATTGTAGTTGAACATCATGATTTAATAACCATAAAACTGTAGAAGTTACCTCTTTTCTAAAGTTGTTAGCTACTAAAACTATTCTTTGATCATTACTATTTAGTAAGAAATCTGTATCATCTTCAATACCCAAAAATTCTAATACTAACTCTTTAGCATCATCATCAGGAGAAAATGTATTCAGATATTCTTGGAATAATCTAATTACCTGGTCGGTGGTTAAGGTAGAGCAATAAGAGGTGTATTTAAGGGCTTGCCAAGCCACATCTCTGCCTGTATCGTCTAATTTATTTTCAATAATAACAAGATTTCCATCTTTATCTAATGCTAATAAGTCTAACCTTTCATTTGTGTCATTAAAACCTTGATATTCCTTTTGAATAATTAAAAGTTCTTCACCTAAAACTTCTGGATTCTTAGCAATCCATTCTTGTAAGTTCTCTCTTTCTCTATAACCTAAATCTTTGAATTGCTTTTCTTCGAGTTTTACAATGTTGTTTTTATTTCTGTTTATTTTATACATTACTATTATTTTTTGAGTAAATCAACTATATTAGAATCATTACAATTATACTCTAGTAAAGAATTATATAATTCATGGATATAACTTTTAACTAATTTAAAAACAGCTTCATAACTTTCATAACCATTTTCTCTTATTACTTTACTTTTAACCACCTCTGCATTGTTTTGAATTGGATATTTAAGAGATAAGTAAAAGCTATCAATACCATTTTTTTCATCGTTGTCTTTAAAAAATTGATGCAGTTTATTATTTTTAGAAAATAAGATTTTCTTTAAAACATATAGTACACTTTCAGGTGCAGAATTTGAAGTTTTTAAATCTTTATACAAAGATGTAAGTGTGTGAGATTTTTCACACAAAATCCTATCATTATCCATAAAACCTTTCATAAAAAGTTCTAATCCATGGTAAAAATTAAAAAGAACTGGAATTCCAATTGAATTAGCGTTCCATTTAAATGTTTCTTCTGCATCTGACCAACTTAAAGATTGAGGAGTACTTCCATCTGTAAAGACAATATCTTTATTACCTGTTTTTCCCATGATTTCTATGGCATTTTCTGATAGCTTCCAGAACTTGTAAGCTAAGTCTAAAAAATCGGTATTCATTTTGATTTTGGTCATGTCTTTTTATTTAAAAGTTACATTAATATAACGCAACTCTTAATAAGTGTTTTCTTTTTAAACAAACATCTGCTGCAACAAGCCTTTTTTAAAGCTTTGCATACCTTCTAATTGTTTATTTACAGTTTCTATTTTTTTATCTAAACTTTCTAAAAAAGAAGCTATTTTTTGTTGTTCTTTTAGAGATGGGATTTTATCAATAATTTTTAAAAATTCTGATTCATGGATTCGCCACTGACCATAAACTACACCTTGTCTAAAACGAATCATTTTATAAATAAACATCTTACGAGTAAAATAGGACTCAATAAACTTTTTGTTACAAGAGGAATTAATTTCAAATATGCTATAGACAGGAGAAATACATGCTGAACCTGTTTTATTTAATCCTATAGAACCTGTACCAAGATTATTTGAACTATATATGAAATCTCCAATTTCAGTTTGCTTGTAATTTTTATTGTCACTATCACTTACTAAAAACTCTCTGTTATATCTTTCTCCTTTTGGAACAACTCCTTTTTTAGCAACAAATGACATCAAAGGATAATTTTCATTCTTAGGTGTTTTTATATTACGTTCTTTTAAAACAGACCCTACCTTCTTCTCCTCCCAATCTGGAAAGTCTTGTCCATTGTCATCTTTAAAACGCAGTTGTTGACTAAAGAGTTGTTGCATGACACCTTTTTGGTAATCTTCTAATAAAGCTACCTTTTTTTGGAGTAATGAAATTCTTTTATCTACTGCTGTTAAAAATGTGGCTATTTTTTGTTGTTCTTCTTTTTTAGGTATATTAATTTCTACTTCTTCTAAGTATCTAAAATATAGATTTGAAACATTCCCTCCTTCAACCAGTCTAGCAAACTTATTTTTACAAGTTGCATTAAATAAAATAGAAATGAACAATGGGTTCTGATGAGTATTATAAACTGATATCATTTCTCCTATTGCTACATCCTTAAATGGCAAGTAAGAACATCTTGCGAAATCTAAAGGTTTTTCACCAACCCTAGGAACCAAAACTTCATTTCCTTTGCTAAACTTTAAATTAGATTTTTCAATATTTGTATAAGAATATATTTTATCAACAATTCCGTTGAACTTGCTGTAAAGTTCACCATATCTCACACAAGGGGTTCTAGCATCTTCTGTAACAGACCACTTTGGAGCACTTTTCCCATAGTAGAAATAACCAAAATCTTTTATTCTACCTGTACTCCAATCAGGAAAATATTGTCCATTATCATCTTTAAATCTTATTCTAGGTACAGCCATTAAAAAGGAGTTTTAATATTTAATTCTTCACAAAAACTAGCAATTTCAGTATTAACTGTTGCCAATTCTTTTTCTAAGTCTTCTAACTCTGTAGCTACTTTTTGTATATCTACAGGTTCTTCTTCTTCAAAAGTATCTACATATCTTGGTATGTTTAGGTTGTAGTCATTTTCTTCTATTTCTGCTAAACTTGCCAAATAGCTGTATTTATCCTCAGTGGTTCTGTTGGCAACTGTTGTAATGAGCTTATCTATATCTTCTGCTCTCAGTTGGTTTTGTGTCTTTACTTTTTCATAGTGCTCTGAGGCATCTATAAATAACACATTGTCATCTTCTTCTCTACATTTCTTAAAGACTAAAATACAGGTTGGAATACTAGTTCCATAAAAGATATTGGCAGGTAAACCAATTATAGCATCTAACCAGTTTTTTTCTTTAATGAGGTACTTTCTAATATGTCCTTCTGCAGCACCTCTAAACAATACTCCATGAGGCAATACCAAAGCCATGGTTCCATTTTCTGCCAAATGATGTAACATGTGTTGTACAAAGGCAAAATCTGCTTTACTCTTTGGTGCTAACTTTCCATATTGGCTAAATCTATCATCAGACATAAACAATTGGTTAGCACTCCAATTTGCAGAAAAAGGAGGATTAGCCACAATACACTCAAATTGCATTTCTTCATGCTGTGGTCTTTCTAAAGTGTCTTCTTGTTTGATATCAAATTGCTTGTAATGTACATCATGTAAAATCATGTTCATTCTAGCCAAGTTGTAGGTGGTTCTATTGAGTTCTTGCCCATAGAATCCTGATACTTCCTTTACTTCTTTAGCTACACGTAATAGTAAAGAACCAGAACCACAAGTAGGGTCATAGACAGATTTTACTTTGGTTTTACCTTGTGTAACTAATTTGGCAAGTATCATAGACACTTCTTGTGGGGTGTAAAATTCACCAGCTTTTTTACCTGCTCCACTTGCAAATTGTGCAATTAAGTATTCATAGGCATCTCCTAAAACATCACTTTCTGTATCTTCTAGCTTAAAGTCTATAGCATCTAAATGATTGAGTACTTTAGCAATTAATTCGTTTTTATCCTTTTCTGATTTCCCTAGTTTAGAGGAAGTCAGGTCTAAATCTTCAAAAAGATTGTCAAAATCATCTTCACTTTCTGTACCCATGGTAGAATGCTCTATATTGTGTAAGATTTTGGTTAAATCTTCCAGAATAAAATTGTCTACTCCTTCTGCATTGTTATTTCCTTTTTTTGCAACATTGGTAAACAATTCTGATGGCAATAAAAAGTAGCCTAGTTTTTCTAAGGCTTCTTCTCTAATGGCTTCTAAGTATTCTTGTCCTTCTTCTGTGGTTTCATCTAAACTATTAAAGCCAATACCATCTTCTGCTAAAATTCTATTGGCATAGATGTGCATTTTTTCAGACAAGTATTTGTAGAAAATAAAGCCTAGAATATAGTCTCTAAATTCATCTGCATTCATTTTACCTCTTAGGGTGTTGGCAATATTCCAGAGCTGTTGCTCTAGCTGTTTTTTGTGGTCTTCTGACATTTATTTAGTTGATTTTAAGTCTTATTATTTTATTTTTCATCTGCTAGTTTATATCCGATAACTGATCCTCCTATCGCCCCTAATGAAGCAAAAACTATTTGTTGTATTCTTTGTTTGGATTCCCAATTTTCCTTTTTGGATACTTTATATTCAAAAATACTTCCTATTAAGAAACCAGCAAAGGCTCCAAAAAATAGACCTAGAAGAATATTACGAATGTATTTCATAGCTTTTAAATTTATGAAGAATATTTTTTTATCCTTTAAGTTGATTTTGCAATTTTGGTTGTCTAAGATAGGAAAAGATTTGGATTTTTCTTAAATTTAGAATCTCCTTTAAAAAAACTTTTGTTCTTTTTGGATCTAGTTTAATATATTCTCTTGAATGATCAAATTCGATGTATTAAAACTGAAAATCACCCTAACTATGTTAGATTAGAGTAGTTCTGAAGGGAAATTTTAATCCATATTTATAATACACATTTAATTAAGTTTTATTTTATTGATTATCAATACTTTATAAACAAACTAATCACCATCTTTTATTTAGTATAGCTTAACTAGGGATGGGTGTAATAGTCTAATCACATAACCAATAAGTATTTAAACTATTATAAAACCTGGGTATTTTAAAAAACGGTCAAAACTACTTGATTATTCTATATATAACAATAGTAGTTTTTACCGTTTTCCTTTAACTGTATAAGTTTTAGTTTTCTTATTATAAGTCAGTATATAAAAGTGTTTTATAATCCTATCTATTACCTCATAACTCGGTTTGTTTATAAGATGAAGTGTATCAAAGGCTTTATCTATATCTCCACGAGTGAATTTTTTATTGTCTGCTAAACCGTTTATTACTCCTAAAATTCGTGTCTTATTTTTCTCATCCCCTTTGGATCTTGGGTTATTTAGAATAGACATTGTTTCTAGATAATAAACTTCGTTATTAAGTTTTTGTATTGATGTAAGTGATTTTTCACGAACAATAAACTTATGTGGACTATAACCTAAAACTTCTATTTGCATATAGTAGCTGTAATACTTTTCAAATGTTTTCAGATGTTTTCTAACTGCCTCAATATACTCATCCTCCCATTCTAAGTCAAAGTCACACTCTTTTATTCTCTCTCTAATGTTCTTATCTTGAGCTTCATAATGTAAGGTACTCAGAACAGTATTAAAGTGGTATGCCCATAGGTCTCTAATCTCTAACTTTGCATCTTTATCCCATTTATTTTTAAAGGTCCTATCTATTTTTTTTGGTATAAAATTTTCGTCCCTTATGGTCTTTATGTTGTAGTTTTCTAAATACTTATCAAGCATGTAAGGCGTAAATCTTCCAAAACTTGTAAGAGTTGTATTATAAGCAACGTATGGCTTATTTATAGAGCAACCGTCCATGAGGAAGTACTTATTATTATTAAACACGTTCGCATAGGTTAGGTAGTCGTCAAACTGATTACTCCATGTCTCTAAAGTTTTTATGGTTTTATAATAATGGTCTTGTTCATTCATATAATTATAATTGTAGTTCAGGGAGTACTTCCTGTATAAGTAGTACTTAGTTTCTGTATCATGATTCCTTAATCTATTGAAGAACTGGGGGATTGGTTCTGGTCTAGGATTAAATACATTCGACTCAATAAAAACGACACTATCGAAATCCTTATCATGTATATTAACCCCTTCATCAATCAAACTAGTTGTTAAAACAATTTTTACATAGTTAGGGAAAAGACCTTTCTCTATTAACATCCTATATTCATCACCTTTCTTCACTCGGTTATCTGAAAATAAAACTAGAATTTCACGTTCATCATAACCATTTTTTTCAATTAGTTCAGCCTTAATAGAATCAAGATTATTCTGACTATTTAACCTAATAAGACACTTACCTCCATGATCCCTGATATGGTTAATTGCGGTAGCGTACCCAGATTTATTTGTAAACCTTTCAATAACCTCAATACTAGGAATGCTTTCTTTTTCGCATTTAATAATTTTAAAACCTAGATTACTTATAATACTGTTAGGAGTCCCTGTTAGACCTATAATTTTTGATTTACTTTCATTCAGAAGAGATGCTAAAGGGACTAGAATATCTCTGTAATTATTTGATGTGTAGAGCTTATGTACCTCATCTATAATAATGTAGTCATAGTCTTTTGTAGCGATATGCTTAACTCCTTGTTCATAGGTACACACAAATATATTTGATGATTTAGCTTTAGAATGATATGTAAAATTACTGTCCCCTGTTAGGTAGGGAATATCAAAATCTTTAGCTGTTTGAGTAACAATGGACTGAAGGGGTGATAAAAATATACTACTTTGATTTTTCATAGCTTTAAAATACTCAATAGTCCCTCTAGTTTTTCCATATCCAGTACCTGCATATATGCAAGTCATTTTATAGTCACTAACAAAATTCATAACTTCTTCCATATTGCTAGATAAAAAGTCTTTAATAATAATCTTAAGATCGTATCTAATAGTTAGCTCTGGAACTTTTAAATATTCATGAACATGATTGAGCTTTTGTTGACTGACATTGAGTTTTTCAATAAAGTCGTAACGTTGTGGTATAGTTAGTGATGTTAAGGGGTTACATAATTCAAATATTTCTTGACTACCTAGATTGTCATTATTTAGGCTAATGATAGCTGACTCAATAACATCCTTTTTAGCTGGAATTACTTCATACTTTGGCTTTAGTATTTTCGTAAACTCATGACTTGACATCCCCTTACTTCTTGCGTAAACATCAAATGGGGTATATAATCCTTCTCCATAACTAGAGCTATGACTATAAAATGTATTACTATCAGCATTAACCTGTCCAGTACTGTCACTAGAGGTAGATGGGTGACGCCATCTGTTGTCTGATACTTTATAAAATCCATTATCCAGCAAAGCATACTCTATAGGGGTATTCTCGTTAAACTGATACCTTACACTACCTTCAAAACCATAATGACTTTTAAAGATTGGTACTCCTGTACGGGTAATATGATCCTCTTCAGTAATATTTATATTAATTTGAATTGGATTACTATTTAGTTTAACAGGTACCTCTTGAGGATAAACTTTTCGGATTTGTCTAAAAGTATTTTGTTTTTCATCAAACTGAACTTTTATGTTTATTTCTTTATTAATAAGCCTGGTTAGCTCAGAACATATTTTATCTCCTATTTTTTTATGAAGATCTTTCTTATCTACAAGTAAACCTTTTAAGTATGGAACGTATAGTGCTCCTGCTATACCGAACCCACTGTGCGATCTAAAGACAAAAACACAGATAGTTTGCAAATAATCAAATACATCACTGTTTAGCTTTGCATCAAAGAGGTGTTGGTTTTCACCTTTTTTGTCTTGTGTTTGTTTTTTTACATCAATATCAAAGAATAGTAAGTTTGTAGAATCTTTACAGAACTCACCTCTAGTACCTCCCTCATAAATACCTTTTAAAAGGTTGGGGGCATTATTTTTTTTTGTTTTCTTAGATAGTTTATTTATAAAATCTACTGTTTCTTCTAATGAAAAGTGATTGATTACTCCATGATTTGGACCCTTTTGGTTTTTCTCAGAATACCACTGTTCAACAAGTGATATACACTTTTGATTGAAATCAATTTCATCAATAAGAGGTGAAAAGGTAACATCTATAATAGTTTTCTTTTTGATACTACTTGTGTTTTTTGTAAACCCTTCCATTACTTCACTAGTTTTATCATTGAACTTTCGATATCACTAGCCTCAGATATTGGATTAAGTTTTACTGCTTTTTTCATATCTTATTTATTCTTAGAATTTGTAGCTGCCTGTTTATAATTTACATCCAATAGTTTTTGAACATCAGACATTCTATAGTAAATTTTTGATCCAATTTGTGAATAAGATATCACCCCTGAATCTCGCCAAGTTTGTGCTGTTCTTTTGCTAATATGCATTAGCTGAATAAATTCTTGGGTGTCTAGAAAAGTAGCTTCTGATTTCTTTTGCTTTTCTTCTAATTTCTTACTTAGAGTTTCTAAACGATTTACTAAATCTGTGTACTGTTGTTCGCTTAAAATAATTGCATTCATTTGATAAAAATATTATAATTACAACATCAAATTTAGATTAGAAAAATAGTAAAAAACCCAGCAAAATCAAAGGTATAGAGTAAGGTGTAGAGTGTAGAGTGCCATGAAGAAATAGCTAATCAAGAAAAATTAACTGTTCTATTTTCATAAAAAAAATTGAAAATTTATTTTGAGTGTAGAGTATTATTCTAGCGAAGAAAGTGTTTTTAAAGCTGTATCTGTAACTTCAGTATTAGCAGGTGGTTTCTGTCTCCTTAATCTTTGTCTATCATATTTTACACCATTTTCATTTACAAAACACTGAGTCGCAACTTCCCAATGTTCCTGTTTTAGGTTTTCTACATATTTTAATTTATTATGTAATTGACTGATAAAATAAAATAGTTGATTAATTTTACCTGTCCAAACAATTGGTTTTTCTATTTGACCACCACTAAAAACTTTTTTAAAATTAGCTAATAAAGTATCTTGAGCAATTAATTTTTTCTTTTTTAAAGCGTCTCGTAAATCATTTAAATTTTCGTGTCTTTTGTTGTAATCTTTTAAGGTAAAAGATTGGAACTTTATTTTCTTTTTTGGTGCTTTTTTCTTTAATTGGATTGTAGGTGTAAAATCATTTTTTGCAAGTAACAATTCGATTCTTGATAATATGGTATTGGTAAATTTTGAAATATTAGAATTTTCAATTTCTTTATTTAACTTTAAGTTTTCGATACAATTTTTATATTCTAATAAAAACTTCTTTTTATCTGATAAATCGGTATTTGCTAATTTTTTCTCAAATCTTTGGGAATACTCTTTTTTGTGTTTTATAGATATATTACATAATTTTTCATTTTCATTTTCATTTTCATTATTTAGATAAACAGACTTTTCTTTTAAACTATTTTCCATAGCTTCAGACCAAAAGAAAAAATTATCAATATTAGAAATTGATTTTGGTAGAATTTTTTGATAGTATTCTTCTAATTGCTGTTCTCTAGGTTTTGAAGTTGAAAAAATTTCATCCTTTTGTTTTTCTAAGATATTCTCTTCCTTTTGAGTTTTATCAAATAATGCAAATATATTTATTGATTTTTCAAACTTTGGTTGTGGCTTGTGTAAAATATTTCTAATATTCCAAGCTATTTTTTCACAATCAGATATTAAATTTAGTAACCAATATTTTTTAAATAATTCTGGTTCAGATGGTTTAATCTCAATTAATATGTGGCGTTTTGATGACTTTTTTTCTTTAAAATTTGTTTTGCAAGAATATCCGAAATCATCCGTTAATTTTAAATCAGTCAAATCGATATCTGGGTTTCCAAATTGTGTGGCTATAGCTTTATCAAAGTTTTTTAAAATAAAATTTATTTTATTGTCTGGTGCTTCTAAGATAGCATTTTGATAAATAATATGATCTGCTTTTATGAAATCTTCAAAAGCATAATGATAATCCATAAAACAAATTATATAACTCTTTAGCTTATTTAAAGGTATATTTCTTATCTCATTACTTAGTAAATGTAAGTTTTCTATATAATCGAAGTCATCTTTCATAGTATTTTTCTGTTCTCTCAATATTATCATAAAGCTTACTAAAAGAAACATGTATCAATTCACTAGCAAGAAACAAAAAAAAATCTAATTTAAAAAAATTTAACCTACAGTTTCACTCATTAAAGATGCCATATCTTGACTAACCTTTGAGTCCAATACCCTTGCGTAAATTTGAGTAGTCGCTAATTTTTTGTGTCCTAAAAGTTTTGAAACTGTCTCTATAGGAATACCATTAGACAAGGTTACAGTAGTTGCATAGGTATGACGTGCTAAATGGGTATGAAGGTTTTTGTTAATACCACATAAATCTGCCAGTTCTTTTAAATAGGCATTCATTTTTTGATTGCTAGGCACAGGAAACATCCTTTCTTTAATCTGGCGACAGGGGTGATTAGTATATTTTTTGAGAATATCTGCTGCGACTGGAAGTATTGGAATTCGACATTCCGAATCTGTTTTGGTTCTTTGTATTATTATCCATTTATAGCCATCAATACCTATTTGAATATGATTTTCAGAAAGCTTCTCTATGTCTTTATAAGATAACCCTGTATAGCATTGGAAAATGAATAAATCTCTTATAACTTCAAGCCTTCTTATAGTAAACTCTTTATTGATTAATATCTCTAATTCATCTTTTGATAAACTATCTCTTTTTACCTGTTTAGTTGTTATCTTGTAATTGGCAAAAGGATCTTTTCTTAAGTAGTCGTTTGCTAATGCAATACGCATAACCTTCTTTAAAGCTTTAATATGTTTCATCGCTGAATTATGTTGACAGTTAATTGTCGTTTTTAAATAGAATTCAAAAGCACAAATAAACTTATGATTAACTTCAGATAATATAAAATTTTCATCATTATACTGAGTCTTGCAAAATGTCTTAAGATGATTTAGTGCTGTTTCATATCTTTGATATGTTAAGGGTGCATATTCTTTGTATATGAGCTTTTTCATGTCAGCATTATGTTCTCTAAATAACTCTAGTAAAGTCCATTGTTTTTCACCTATTCCTAAAAAAGTATTTGTTAGACTTTTTGCTGTAATAGTTTTTCTTCTCTCTTGCAATTCTTGGTGATGCGTATATATCTGTCCTCTAATACTATTCAAATAATCGTTAATGATTTGCGCTTCTTTAGAATTCCCTTTTACTTTATTCCTTTTAATATCCCAAAACTTTGGATTTATACTTCGTTTGATAGCTATTTCTGAACGCTTACCGTTTACTGTAATACGAAGATAGATTGGCGCTGTACCATCTCTTAAAAGTTTGGTCTTTTTAATAAAAAATAAAATGTTGAATGTTGATCTTTTCATAATAAAAATATTTAACGTAAAATTAAAGAAAACCATTCATTTTTAAACAAGCAAAATACTGAATATCAGTGCAAAAGAACCTAAATAGGTGGAGTTAATTTATAAAATATAAGTCCACCGATTAAAGCACTAGTAAAGTGAAGAAATATGAAGAATTAGGAAACTTTTAAAAATAAAAAAAGCCCCACTTTAGTGAGGCTTTCATCAAATTGCTTTGATATTAACTTTAAAAAGCGGTCTGGACGGGATTCGAACCCGCGACCCCCTGCGTGACAGGCAGATATTCTAACCAGCTGAACTACCAAACCGTTGCTAATTGCGGATGCAAATATAATACAGTTTTTTGTTTACACAAACAGAAAATTAATTTTATTTAAAATTTTTTCGATGTACTAAATACGTAGTTAATATATCTGTAAACCCGCTATTGATATCTGTAGGCACATAATCTACTTTATATTGCAAACACTTGTTTTTTAATTGTTTAAAATAAGTTGCTACCAACTGCTTATAAGACCCTTGTATATTTTCTGCATAGACATTAATAGCCTCGCCAGTTTCTACATCGACAAATTTTTTGGGAGTATTGTCAAAATTAAAGTCAAATTCTGTTTTGGCATCGTAGGTATGAAACAAAACTACCTCGTGTTTGTTGTATTTTAAATGACGTAAGGCCTCAAAAAGTGCTTCTTCTTTTGTAGTGGTTTGAAACATGTCTGTAAACAAAAAAATAAGCGATCGTCTATGTAACTTCTCTGCTATTTCATGCAAGTAATGGTAGGTGTTGGTGGTAGCCTTAGAGGTTGTGGTTAACAACTGCTCTAATTGATGTAGTATCATTTTACGATGACGCTCACTCCCTTTTTCTGGTGCATAATACTCATAGGTATCTGCATAAACACTTAAACCCACTGCATCTCTTTGCTTTTTTAAAATTTCTAACAAACAAGCAGCAGCTACTGATGCAAAACCCACTTTATTTAAGGTATCTACCGTTTGCGATTTTACCATTGGGTAATGCATAGACGCAGAGTTGTCTATAATAATGTGGCAGCGTAAATTGGTTTCTTCTTCGTACTTTTTGGTGTATAGTTTTTCGGTTTTAGCAAACAACTTCCAATCGATATGACGTGTACTTTCGCCCTTATTATAGAGTTTATGCTCTGAAAATTCTACTGAAAAGCCATGAAACGGACTTTTATGCATACCTGTAATAAAACCCTCTACCACTTGTTTGGCAAGTAATTCTAAATTTTTTATTTCTGAAGCTTGTACCTGAGATAAATCCATATTACTGTTTTATTTGTTGCGCCCTCTCTAATTGATCTGTGGTTTGCTGTATTTTTTTTAGTAAGATAGGATTATAATCAGGATTTTCTGCTAAGAAATCTTGTAAAATGGCATAAGCTTCTTTAGAAGAATAATTACCAATAGAGCTGGCCAACCAGCCTTTAGGGAAAAAGATATCGCCTGTTAATTGTACCTCTGCTAAGGTTTCTAAAATAGACCTTAGATGTTTTGTGGCTGTTTTTTGCCTTACAGGATGATGGATGTTGTTTAAAGCTGTTTGCACCCAAGATTCTTTTTCTCTGTTTTCTTTTTGCAAGAGCGCTTGCATAAAATCATCTCTCGTCTGTACTTTGTTAGACAGTGAAGGCAGTAGCCATTGAAAGCGTTCTAACCTGTCTGCATTCGAAATTTGTTTTTGTTGGGTAACTAAAATTTCTGTGGCTTTTGGGTGTTGATAAATAGCCAACTTCATGGCTAAATTGGTGTAATCATTCTCGTTTAAAAACAGATTGCTTATCGTCATTTCTTTTTGCCATATTTGGTAGAGATGGTCTAACCCCTTTGCTGAAATGGCCACAGCAGTGTACGCCCCAAATAAGGTTTTTTTAATGTTTTGTGGCAGCTCACTTTGCAACAACCCAAACAAGTTACTCTCTAGTGTAGTTTGTATATCATCTTGTGATTGTTTTGATAAAAAGGTCCAATAGATATTTTGGATACGACCAGAGATATAGTTAAAAATAAGTTCGTTTTTTTCTAGTGGTAAAGCCTCTAAAAACACTTGTATGGTTTCATTGGGAGTTATGTTACCCACTAGCATATTCTCGTACAAATTAATAAATTGGTAGCCTCTAGACACCTCGTCTTTTATGTTTTTATAATCGTTTATGGCTGCTTTGTAAATTGGGAAAACCCCATAGCCAAAACCATTGGTATTATATAATACTTGCCCAGGCTTAAAGTCTTTGGTAGCAGCTGTAATGTCAAAAGACTTGCCCATATTTTTAATACCAATTATTTTTTGATAGCCTCTTTGGTCTATTAATTTAATTTTAAAAGATTGTGTCCATACTTTGTCTGAGCCATCTTCTGCTTTTTGATGAATAACAAACTTGGTGACATTGCCTTTTTCGTTGGTTTCTATTTCTTCGTAAAATAGGGGTCTACCTGATGCATTTACCCATACATCTGACCAACTTTTAATATCGCCAGCAGATTTTTTATCGAAAATATCAACCAAATCGTTCCAATCTGCATTTGTATTGGCATAAGTTTTAATGTATTCTTGAATACCACTTTTAAAAACATCTTCGCCTAACAAATACTCTAATTGACGCATCATAATTGGCGCTTTGTTGTAAATAATTCTACCATACAAAGAGCCTGCATTTTTTAAATTACCTAAGTATTGACGAATGGCATTGGTACCCTTTGTTCTGTCTTCTGAATACGCACTTGGGTAATGAGACATCATAAAACTAAGGGTGTGGTTTACTTCTGGGTAAACAGGGTTTACAATTTTGTCTGCCATAAAATTGGCAAATACCTCTTTCATCCAAACATCATTAAACCATTTCATGGTCACCAAATCGCCAAACCACATGTGTGAAGTTTCGTGGGCAATTAACTTGGCTCTACCTAGTTTTCTGTTTTGTGTGGCATTTTTATCTAAAAACAAAGACGACTGCCTGTATTGTATAGCCCCCACATGCTCCATACCCCCATATTGAAAAGGCGGTATCGCAGCAAAATCCATTTTTTGAAATGGGAATGGTACAGCAGTATAGCTTTCTAAAAAGTCTACTGCATTTTGATGTATTTTATACACCTCACCTACACTCTCTGCAATCTTCTCTCGGTTATTTTCTCTATACAAAAAACGCATAGCAAAAGCCCCAGGGTTTTGTGTTTGCTCGGTAAATTTACCTGCTACAAAAGAAAACAAATAGGTACTCATTAGATCTGTTTCATCAAAAACATGTGTTGTAAAACCTTCTTGTGAGGCTTTACTACTAGTTAATTTACCCCCTGCCAAAACTTTCCAATCTTTTGGCGCAGTTAAGGTTAAATGGTACTTGGCTTTTAGGTCTGGCTGATCGAAACAAGGAAACAACGTACTAGCTCTGTCTGGCACTAGTAAAGTATATAAAAACTCGTTATTTCTATTGAGTGAAGTTTCACCTGCATCTAAGGTAATGGCTACTGTATTCTTACCTAATTGTAATAAAGATTTGGCTACAATGATGTGTTCTTTTTGATGATTTATGCTAGCCTTTTTATCATTTATTTTGATGGATTTAAGCTTTGCAGTAGCCTCATTAAAATCTAAAAAAACATCATTTTGTAAATCGTTAACAGTAAACTCTACTTGTAATGTAGTTGGTATGGGTTGGTCTTTTTCTTTAGGAATTGAAAAATGCAAACGATACACAATATCCGAAAGTTGTTGTTTTCTGTATTGGGCTAATTCGTAAGAGATCCCTTTTTCTAAAATCAGTTTTTTACGGTCTGATGCACAAGACATCAATAAAAAAATAAGTAGTAAACTAGTACAAAATTGCTTCATATGATGTTTTGAGTATTTGCTATTTTAAAATTTGGATTTATGAGGTATGTATAAGCTGCTAGATGTAAATTATTATTCAGTTCAATGACAACTTCTGTTCTATTATACATGTTTGTTTCAAAGTTATCATTTATACGCCAGTTATGTTCTAATTTTGCTGAAGTAAATAAATAACCTTCAACCTTACTTTTTGCATGTGATGCTATTAACCCTGGATATCCTGTTTTGCGTTCCCATTTTTTATCAAAAGTAAACCCAAAAAGAGTTGCTTTTTTAAAATCGCCTCCTATTTCTTTTAAAATAGAATCATTTTCACAACCAGGTTTTAAGGTTCCATAGACAAAAAGTCGGTGCTCTATCATCAATTAAATTACTAAAGTTCTAAAATAAAAAAAGGTTTGACCTAAGCCAAACCTTTTTTAATTTATAAATGGATATACTACTATAAAGCAGCATCTATTTTACCTGTGTACACATTTTTAGGAGCCACACCAACTTGCTTATCAACCACTTCTCCGTTTTTAAATATTAAAACGGTTGGTATGTTTCTTACACCATATTTTGCCGCAAATTCTTGATTGTTATCTACATCTACTTTACCCACAACAGCTTTACCATCATATTCCGAAGAAATTTCGTCTACGATTGGTCCTACCATTCTACAAGGTCCACACCAAGCAGCCCAAAAGTCTACTAATACTGGTTTGTCTGATTTTAAAACTACTTCTTCGAAAGTTGCGTCTGTGATTTCTAATGCCATTTTATGTTCTGTTTTTTGTTGTTATTTTAATTGTGATATACAAAATTAGTTAAAATATTAACTTTCTTAATCTAAAAAAATTGCTTTTTACTATTTATCTATCAATTGTAACTATGCTTACCTTTAAAATAATGCAGAAGCAATAGCATGTATATTGTCACTTTTACCCATAGAATAGTAATGTAATACAGGTACCCCAGCCTCTAACAATTCTTTAGATTGTTGTATGGCAAACTCTATACCTACTTGACGTACATCTTTATTGTGCTTACATTTTTCTACCTCATTAATTAAGTATTCTGGTATATCTATTTTAAATACCTGAGGCAATAATTGCAAATGCTTTTTTATGGCAATTGGCTTTATACCTGGTATAATGGGCACGTGAATGCCTGTATCTTTTGCAGCTTTTACAAACTCAAAATACTTTTGATTATCAAAAAACATTTGCGTAACCACATAATCTGCACCTGCATCTACCTTTTCTTTTAAACGTTTTAAGTCTGTTTGTAAAGATGGTGCTTCTATATGTTTTTCTGGATAACCAGCCACACCAATACAAAAATCTGCACAATCTGTAGTTTCGATAACTTCGTGTAAATATTTACCAGCGTTTAAATTCTGAATTTGTGCTACCAATTCTTTCGCATATTGATGTCCGCCTTTTGAAGCTTCAAAATACTTTTGATGACTCATAGCATCGCCTCTTAAAGCCATGACATTTTGGATGCCTAAATAATGACAATCTACCAACAAGTATTCGGTTTCTTCTTTGGTAAAACCACCACATAATACATGGGGTACAGTGTCTACATCGTATTTGTGTTTAATGGCTGCACAAATACCTACTGTACCAGGTCGCATTCTGGTGACTTTTCTATCTAACAACCCATTTTTTTCTACATAAACATACTCTTCTCTAGAAGTGGTAACGTCTATAAAAGGAGGTTTAAACTCCATTAAAGGGTCTATATTATTATAGAGTTCTTGAATACTATTGCCTTTTTTTGGCGGAATAATTTCGAAAGAAAACAAGGTTTTGCCTTCTGATTTTTTAATATGTTCTGTTACTTTCATAAGCCTCCCCTAACCCCTCCAAAGGAGGGATATTGTTAACTGGGTGTATTTTATTAATTCTTATTTTTTATGATATCTACTTTTCTTTTTTGAATTTATTTCCTCCCTTTTGGGGAGGTTAGGAGGGGCTAGCTAAGTTTGGATGCAACCATTTTCTAGCATGCTCTTTTGTAATTCCTTTTCTTTCTGAATAATCAGTAAGCTGATCCTCAGTAATTTTACCTAACCCAAAGTATTTTGCTTCTTTATTGGCAAAATAATATCCAGAAACAGCAGCAGCTGGCCACATGGCTTTGCTTTCTGTTAGGGTTACACCTATTTTGTTTTCTACATCTAACAATTGCCAAATGGTATCTTTTTCTAAATGATCTGGGCAAGCAGGATAACCAGGTGCAGGACGAATACCTTTGTAATTTTCTTTAATTAAATCATCGTTTGTTAAATCTTCATCTGCTGCATAACCCCAATGTTTGGTTCTTACTTGTTGGTGCAAATATTCTGCAAATGCTTCTGCAAACCTGTCTGCAATAGCTTGTGCCATAATTGCGTTGTAATCGTCTTCTTTGGCTTTGTAAGAATCTGCTAGTTCTTGGGCACCAAATATGCCTACACAAAAAGCACCAACATAATCGGTTTTATTACTTTCTTTTGGTGCTACAAAATCTGCTAAAGCAAAATTTGGGATGCCTTCGCGCTTTTTTAATTGTTGTCTTAAAGTTCTAAAAACGGCAATTTCTTTGCCTTTTTTCTGAACAGAAATATCATCTTCATTAATAGCATTTGCTTCAAACAATCCAAAAACTGCTTTAGGTCTTAGTAATTGATTTGCTACAATTTCTGCAATCATTTGCTGGGCTTCTTCGTATAAGGTAGTTGCTTGCTCACCCACCACTTTATCTGTTAGAATCTCTGGAAATTTACCATGTAAATCCCAACTTCTAAAAAACGGACTCCAATCTATAAAAGGCACTAATGCTTTTAAACTTAATTGCTCTAAAGTTTGAATTCCTATTGCTGCTGGTTTTACAATTTCTGAAGTTTCCCAATCAATTTTATATTTACGCTTGCGAGCTTCATCAATAGAAATGTATTGTTTTTCTTTACCACGTTTTAAAAACTTGGTTCTAAATTCATCATAATCTTTTTTTAGTTTCGCAACATAGGCATTAGCGGTTTTTTTGTTTAATAAATCACCTACCACAGTTACTGCTCTTGATGCGTCATTTACGTGCACTACCGCATTTTTGTATTGTGTATCTATCTTTACAGCTGTATGTGCTTTAGAGGTTGTTGCACCCCCAATTAATAACGGAACTTCAAAATTTTGACGTTGCATTTCTTTTGCCAAATACACCATTTCGTCTAAAGATGGCGTAATTAATCCACTTAAACCAATTGCATCAACACGTTCATCTATAGCAGTTTGAATGATTTTTTCTGGTGGAACCATAACTCCTAAATCTACAATTTCGTAATTATTACAAGCCAATACCACACTTACGATATTTTTACCAATATCGTGAACATCACCCTTAACAGTGGCCATTAATATTTTTCCAGCTGGCCCCCTATCCCCCAGAGGGGGAATTGCCAATGCTTCTCTAATTTGTTCTAATACATTGTCTAGATTAGAGAGCACTTCTTTATTTG
>Ga0209136_1000603_pt1 | contig 25479 bp, 14 predicted proteins | sample SaaInl0LU_22_DNA_FD_184640 | JGI IMG/M metagenome (GOLD analysis project Ga0209136, IMG submission 184640) | Marine microbial communities from expanding oxygen minimum zones in the Saanich Inlet - ESP_90LU_22_DNA (SPAdes) (version 2) | ecosystem: Environmental > Aquatic > Marine > Intertidal... | reverse complement strand
TTGATAAATATGAGGTGCAAAAATGATGTTTTTACGATGAATAGGTGATGTTATTTCTGCATATTGATTGTTGTCTATTTTTTCACCTTTATTCATAAAAATAGATTGAAATAATATCTTTTTATTTGGATTTATCTTTTGGCTTTCATCAATAATTCTTTGATATAAAGGAATTAAATATTTATCTGTTAAATCTTTATACGAAATTTTCATTTTTAATTTTCTGGGTTCATTTACAATGTCATAACCTAAGACGTAAGATTCGTTTTTATATCTTTCCCAAATTACTTTCCAAGCATTGATATAGGTTTTATGCATTTTGTCATTTTTATTTTCCCAAAACTCTTCCCATTTTAATTTATCAACGCCATAAACTGTCATTTTAAAAACCGTTTTTATATCGTGATTTTTACCCAAAACAACTAACTTGTCTAATTTTTGTAAGTATTTTGGTTCTAATTTTCCACCAGGAAATTCACTTAATTTCCCTAGTTCTAAACGAATAACTTGATGATTTGCCCCCATTCTTACCTGCCTAGCATAATCATCACTATTAAAAAAGACTTCTCCTTTATGATCATTGGTATTTATTACAAAACCTCTAGGAATGATGTGCCTGCCTTGTTCGTCTCTTAAACCATGTTTAATCTGGGAAAAACTGCCTATTGGAATTATCAGAAAAAGTAACTTAAAAATAATATTCTTCATTTTTAATAATAATTTTAGTAAAATTAATATGAACAGATGATTTAAGTATCCTGCGCACTACTGTATAATTTACAACTCCGTGAAATTTATGATTTATTTATACCTAAATTTATCCCGACAGTACAGGATAAATCTTAGTTGAGAAAAAACAAAATTGCAATCATATTAAAAGGAGAAATGAATTATCATTTAGGATTAGACATAGGAAGTTCTTCCATAAAAGCTGCTTTAGTAGAGACAGAATCTGGCAAAAGCATAGGGGTTGTTCAAGAACCCAAGGAAGAAATGGGTATGTTTGCTCAAAAAAATGGTTGGGCAGAACAAGAACCTTTAGATTGGTGGTTGCACATTTGTAATGCTATAAAAAGTCTACAGAAAAAATATAACATTAACAAAACACAAATAAAAGGTATAGGTATTTCTTACCAAATGCATGGTTTGGTTTTGGTAGATAAAAACGGAAACCCATTAAGAAAATCTATAATTTGGTGCGATTCTAGAGCTGTAGAAACTGGTAATAAAGCTTTTGCAGAAATTGGTAAAGAAAAATGTGCATCACAATTACTAAACTCGCCAGCAAATTTTACAGCATCAAAATTAAAATGGGTAAAAGATAATGAACCTGAGATATACAATCAAGTTTATAAATTTATGTTACCAGGAGATTTTGTTGCTTATAAGTTTTCAAACACTATAAACACAACTATTTCTGGTTTATCAGAAGGTATTTTTTGGGATTTTAAAAACGATACTGTTGCAGATTTTTTACTAGAACATTATGGAATCAACTCATCTTTAGTGCCAGATATTGTAGACACATTTAGCAATCAATCAACAGTAGATCAAAAAGGAGCAGAAGAAAGTGGAATTGCAGTTGGAACTCCTATTTATTATAGGGCTGGAGACCAACCAAATAATGCATTATCTCTAAACGTATTTAATCCAGGAGAAGTTGCTACAACTGGAGGGACTTCTGGAGTAGTTTATGCAGTTACAGATAGTTTATCGACCAAAGAAAGCTCACGAGTTAACAACTTTGCACACGTAAACTATCAAAAAGATGCAGCTACAAGAATCGGTAAATTATTATGTATTAATGGAACAGGAATACAATATAGGTGGTTGCTTAACAATTTAGATATATCTTCTTATGATGAAATGAATAGTTTGGCTTCAGAAATTTCTATTGGTTCAGATGGTGTTTACATAATTCCTTTTGGAAATGGAGCAGAACGAATGCTAAACAATAAAGAAATTGGTACTAGAATTGTAAATTTAAACCTCAATAATCATCATAAAGGTCATTTATGCAGAGCTGCTTTAGAAGGTATTGCATTTTCGTTTGTATATGGAATGAAAATTTTAACATCTGACGGAATAAATCCTAAAGTAATTAGAGCTGGAAATGACAACTTATTTCGTTCCGAGATTTTCGCGAATACAGTTGCAACTTTAATAGAGCAAGAAATAGAAATTTACAATACAACAGGTGCAATTGGTGCTGCAAGAGCTGCAAATTTACACACAGGAGATTTCAAGAAATTTAGCAAATCGATTATGGACAATGATCACGTAATGACGTTTATGCCTTGCAAGGAAAAAAGACCTTATTTACAAGCTTATAATAGATGGAAGAAAGAATTAGATTTAGTTTTGAATAAATAATAAAGAAAAGCTTATTACAATTAACCTTTTGCAAAATATATAAACTGCCATAAGCATAAAGCGAATGGCGAAAATTTACAATAATGGCAAATAAAGAATATTTTAAAGGAATAAACAAAATACAATTCGAAGGAAAAAAGTCAGACAATCCAATGGCTTTTAAATATTATAATCCTGAACAAATAATTGCAGGAAAGAAAATGAAAGATTGGTTTAAATTTTCAATTGCATATTGGCATACCTTCTGTGGGCAAGGTTCAGATCCTTTTGGTCCAGGAACACAAAATTTTGCTTGGGATCAATCTTCAGACCCAATTCAGGCCGCAAAAGACAAAGCAGATGCTGCTTTTGAATTCATCAACAAAATGGGTTTTGACTATTTCTGTTTTCATGATTACGATTTAGTGCAAGAAGGGGCAACTTTTGCTGAATCTGAAAAAAGATTAGCAACAATCACAGATTACATCAAAGAAAAGCAAGATGAAAGTGGTGTAAAATTATTATGGGGTACAGCAAATTGTTTCTCAAATCCACGTTATATGAATGGTGCTGCTACCAATCCTGATTTTAATGTAGTTGCAAGAGCAGGTGGTCAAGTAAAATTGGCTTTAGATGCAACCATAAAATTAAATGGAGAAAATTACGTTTTTTGGGGAGGAAGAGAAGGTTATATGTCTTTGTTAAACACGGAGATGGGTCGCGAATTGGACCATATGGCTCAATTTTTAACCATGGCAAGAGATTATGCCAGAGCACAAGGTTTTAAAGGAACTTTCTTTATCGAGCCAAAACCTATGGAGCCAATGAAGCATCAATATGATTTTGATTCTGCAACTGCTATCGGATTCTTAAAAGAATATGGTTTAGATAAAGATTTTAAAATGAATATTGAAGTAAATCACGCTACTTTAGCACAGCATACTATGCAACACGAAATGGCTGTTGCTGCCAAAGCAGGAATGTTAGGAAGTATAGATGCAAATAGAGGGGATTACCAAAATGGTTGGGATACAGATCAGTTTCCAAATAATATTCAAGAAACTACTGAAGCAATGTTGGTTTTCTTGAAAGCAGGAGGGTTACAAGGTGGTGGAGTTAATTTTGATGCAAAAATTAGAAGAAATTCAACAGATCTTGAGGATGTGTTTTTAGCACATATAGGTGGAACTGACACTTTTGCAAGAGCACTGATTACTGCAGATAAAATTATGACATCTTCATCTTATAATTCTTTAAGAGAAAAAAGATATAGCTCTTTTGATTCAGGAAAAGGAAATGATTTTGAAAATGGAAAATTAAAATTATCCGATTTGTATCAAATTGCTCAAGAAAATGGAGAGTTACCATTAATAAGTGGTAAACAAGAGTTGTTTGAAAATATCATTAACCAATATATATAGTAGTATTTTATAAAATAAATTAATTAGATTTGAAAGTTTTTCAATTCTAATTTAAAAACCAAAACACAATATGTTAGGAATCTTTTCATTTGTAGGCTTTACTCTATTTGTGGCAGTTATTGCCTATTTATCAACAAGAAAAACAGATGAAAATACATCTGATGGATATTTTTTAGGAGGAAGAAGTTTAACAGCTACTGTAATTGCAGGTTCATTACTGCTTACAAATTTATCTACAGAGCAAATTGTAGGTTTAAATGGTAGTGCATATGCAGATGGTATTTTGGTTATGGCTTGGGAAACCTTGGCTGCTATTGCTATGGTAATAACTGCAATTTATTTATTACCCAGATATTTAAAAGGGGGTATTTCAACAATTCCTACGTATTTAGAACGTCGTTTTGATACTACAACAAAAGCAATGACTTCAGGCCTCTTTTTGTCTGGTTATGCAATAGTTTTGTTACCTATAGTTTTGTATTCTGGTTCTTTAGGAATTAGTGGTATGTTTAATTTACCAGAATTATTAGGAGTTACAGAATGGCAATCTATTTGGATTTGTGTAATAAGCATAGGTGTTATTGGTTCTATTTATGCCATTTTTGGTGGACTAAAAGCAGTTGCAGTTTCAGATACTATAAACGCAGTTGGTTTGTTAATAGGTGGTCTTTTAATACCTTTTTTTGGGTTGATGTCTATTAGTGATGATAATACTTTCTTTGGTGGTTTATCAAAATTAACAAGTGAATATCCAGAAAAATTAGATGCTATTGGTGGTGCAGATTCATCCATTCCTTTTGCAACTATTTTTACAGGTATGATGTTGGTTCAGTTGTTTTACTGGGGAACAAATCAGCAAATTATTCAACGTGCTTTAGGTGCTAAAAATTTAGCAGAGGGTCAAAAAGGGCTAACTTTAGCTGCTTTTATTAAAATACTAGGGCCAATTATTGTAGTGCTGCCAGGTATTATTGCATATCATAAATGGGGAGGAGAAGTTTTAGCTAATAACGATGTAGCATATCCAAGATTAGTAGCAGAAGTGTTACCTACTTATTTAATTGGTTTTTTTGCTGCAGTAATGTTTGGTGCTATTTTAAGTTCATTTAATTCAGCCCTAAACAGTTGTGTTACTTTATTTGGTGTAGATATTTACAAACAATACATAAATAATGATGCTGATGATAAGAAAGTTGTAACTGTAGGTAAAACCTTTGGAATCTTTTTAGCAGTATTTTCTATGTTTGTAGCGCCATTTTTATATTATGCTTCAGATGGACTTTTTGGATATTTACAAACTGTAAATGGTGCTTATAGTGTTCCTATTTTAACAGTAATTATTGTAGGTGTTTTATCAAAAAGAGTCCCAGCACTTTCTGCAAAAGTGGGTATTATATTTGCCTTTACATTTTATGTAACTTATATTATTTTATCAAAAGGTTTTGAAATGGATTTGCCTCATTTCTTACATTTCCAGTTTGCAGCATTTGTTTTAACTATCATTTTAATGTTAGTTATTGCAAAGATAAAACCAAGAAAAACAGATTATGTACAAGAATACACAAAACAAGTAGATGTAACTCCTTGGAAACATGTTAAAGTAGTAGGGATAATTATATGTGCAGTTGTAATTTCTACTTACTTTATTTTTAGTTAGTTTTTAATGAATGTGAAGTTCTCTTTTATGATCAAAATTTTAATTTAATCACGGTCTATTAAAGTTAGCTATTTAAAATTTTCAATTATTTTTAATAGTATCATCAATTTTTAGGTTCATAGTTTCACTTGGATTATAGCCAATTCTATGTGCTTTTACAATTAATATGTCTACAGGTTTTACTTCAAAAGGTTTAGAATATACTTTCCAAGCATTTATGTAGGTTTTATGCATCTTGTCGTTTTTATTCTCCCAAAACTCTTCCCACTTTAATTTATCCACCCCATAAACCGTCATTTTAAAAACCGTTTTTATTCCGTGGTTTTTACCCAAAGCAACTAAAGTATCTAATTTAGCAAGATATTTTGGATCTAATTTTCCTCCTGGAAACTCGCTTAATTTGCCTAATTCTAAACGAATAACTTGATGGTTTGCTCCCATTCTAACAGCTCTTGCATAATCATCACTATTAAAAAAGACTTCCCCAGCATGATCATTTGTATTTATCACAAAACCTCTAGGAATAATATGTTTGCCTTGTTCGTCTCTTAATCCGTGTTTTATTTGAGAAAACACATGTAATGATGTAAGCAAAAAAAAATGCTATTAATAGTTTCTTTGAAAAATTCATTTTAAAAAAATTTTATTAAAACTACTAATAAATATATCATTATGTATCCTGTTCAGTACTGATAAGAAGTTATTTTGGAAAGTCATAATTTAATAAAACAAAAGCCGAAAGAAATTATTTTCTTTCGGCTTCCTAATTCAAATATTCAATTCAAAACAAAATCTTAACGATATCCATTATTTGTTGGGTCTGACTCCAATAATGCTGGGTTTAACTGTAATTCATTAAATGGAATTGGTAATAAAACATGATAATCCTTTATATTTAGATTAGGACTATAAGTTTTAAACTCTGCATTACGAACAACGTCTAAATAAATCCCCCATCTTATTAAATCATATCTTCTTGTTGCTTCAGCAGCCAGCTCCCACTTACGCTCATCATAAATAGCTTCTCTAAATCCTTGCTGACTTAGACCAACTAATTCCCACTCTGCTTGAGTAGCATAAGCTCTTCGTCTTACTGAGTGAATATACTGATAAGCATTTCCTGGTCCATTTAATTCATTTTCACATTCTGCAGCCATTAAATAAACATCAGCTAACCTGAACACCAATCTATTATCTCCATGATTAAAACGTGGAGAAGTCTCAAAATTAAGATTCATAAACTTAGGCATATAAGTGTGATTCAATTGGATACCAGCATAAGAACCCATAATATTTAAAGGTCTTCTTAAATCGTTAGCAGGAAACTTATTCACAAAGTCTTTCGATGCTATTTGAAGTCCAGTACCATTAAATTCTTCACCATTAGCAGCCAATGCAGCTCTTAAAGCATCTTGGTCTTCACCTGGAGCAGGCTCATCTCTAATACGTGGATTAAAGAGACTTGGTCTCCAATAATTATTTCCAGCAAATGAACGCCCTGGAAAAGCTGGCTCAAATTGACCTGTAACATCCTTAGCAAAATCTAATGACCAAATAATTTCTGCATTATATTCGTTGGTTGGGTCAAACACATCTGCATAATTCGATAATAATGCATGAGGAGATTGATTTATAATTTCCATACATTTATCTAATCCTGCCTGCCAATTTTTACCTTTCATATGTATTTTAGCTTCTATAATAGCTGCTGCCCATTTTGAAGCTCTTCCTCTATCTTCATTTGGTAATACCGATGGCAAATTATTTTGTGCAAACTCTAAATCATCTAAAACGCTTGCTAAAATAACATCTTTATCGGTTCTTCCAAGTGAACCAATTTCTTTTAAAGTTAAAACTTCTGTATAAAAAGGTGCATCACCCCAAAGGTTGGTAATATGCCAATAAGCCAACGCACGTAGAAATCTAGCGTTAGCAATAACATTAGTTTGAACTGCGCCTGAGATAGCTGCATTTCCATCTACTCTATCAATAATTACATTGGTGTTTAAGATTACTCTATATAAATTCTGCCAAGTATCAGATACCCCCATATTTTGGCTTGAAAAATTAGAAGTGGTCTCAGTTAAAGTGTAGTTACCCATTACCGCAAAAAGTGCATGTGTACGATTTGGCTCTATAATATCTACACCATTATCGTAAAAATTATCTAACCCAGCTTGTCCATAAATAGAGTTGTTTTTAACTACTGAATATATACCTGTAATAGCTTGTTTTGCATCCGAATCATTCGCAAAGAAATTTTCTGGTGCAATAATATTTCTTGGGTCTTCCTCTAAAAATGATTCACAACCAAAACAGGTGACCATAATTAAGGAGATATAAAAAAATAAATTATTTGTTTTCATGTTTATATTTTTAAAAAGTTACGTTAAATCCTAAACTGATTACCCTAGCATTTGGATATTCTCCGTTTGAAAAACCTTGTGCTAAGTTACCTAAGCCTTGATTACCAAATGCGTTGGTCTCAGGGTCAATTAGTCTAAAATCAGAAAATAGTAGTAAATTTGTTCCATTTGCATAAATTGACATGTCTTTTACACCTTTCCAACCCATTTTTTCAACTGGTAAATTATAGGTAAATCTAACATTCTTTAGACGTAAATGTGAACCGTCTTCAACATCAAAAGAGTTGGGTTGATAGTCACCTTCAGTAAGTCCTGGTCTAGGAATATCTGAGGTTGGGTTCTGAGCTGACCAATAATTAGCAACTTCTGCATACTTTGGAACTTCTCCTCGAGTAAAAAAACTAGTTCTTGTTCTTAGGTTATAAACTTCATTACCAACTGTTCCCTGAATATAAATACTTAAATTGAAGTTCTTATAAGAAAAATTGTTTTCAAATCCATAAATTAAATCTGGAAAAGGGTTTCCTAGTACTTCAAAATCTTCGTTTGTAATATCTCCATCTCCATCTGTGTCTCTATATTTAGGCCCTCCAACAAAATTTGTAGCTGGATCTTGTCCAGAAGCATCAATATCTGCCTGATTTTTCCAAGTTCCTAAATATTGAACTCCTGTAAACGCTGGTGCTGTTTCACCAACTATTAGCCTTAAATTTCCAGCACCTGTAGTCGAACCTATAGATACGTCAATATGATCTTCACCTCCAAGATCTAATATTTTATTTTTATTAGACGATAGGGTTAATGTAGAATTCCAATTAAAGTTTTCTTTCTGTATATTCTTAGTATTAATCAAAAATTCCCAACCTTTATTTTCTAAAGAACCAATATTTTGTAATTGATTTGCATAACCTGTTTGTCTTGGTATAGTAACATTTAATAATAAATCTTCTGTTTTTTTAGTATAATAGTTAAATTCTGTAAAAACTCTACCTCCAAAAAGCGAAGCTTCTAAAGCTATATCAAAAGAAGTTGTTGTTTCCCAAATCAAATTAGGGTTTGCTGGTCTACCTAAAAGAGCTCCTGGAACTTCAATTCCATTAGTAGATGTATTCGCTTCTGTATATACTGCTAAGGTTCTGTAAGGATCTATAGCTTGATTTCCTGACTTACCATAACTTGTTCTTAATTTTAAATCTTTAAAGACATCTTGATTTTCCATAAAAGGCTCTTCAGAAATTTTCCAAGCAGCAGCAATAGATGGGTAAAACTCATATTTATTACCAGGCGCAAATACAGAACTCCCATCACTTCTACCCACTAATGTTAATAAATACTTATCTTTATATGAATAGTTAAGTCTACCAAAAAAGGAAACAAGTGTTCTTTGACTATAACCAGAATCTACAAGGTTTCTAGAAGAATCCGTTCCAGTTCTTATGGAATTGAATGTTGTAGCATCCGTAGTAAAACCAAATGCCTGAGATGACGCAGTTTCTGCAACATCTTTCTGAAAAGATGCTCCACCTAGAACAGTATAGCTATGATCTTCTCCAATATCCCCAGAATATTGTATTGTATTTTCGTTGTTCCAACCAATACTAGATACGGTTCTTATCCTTGCATTACTGTCTCCTGTTTGTAAATCTGGTCTTTGACTAGATGTAAATTCATTTCTTTTAGAATTTGTAATGTTAGGATTAAAAGTAGAACGTAAAATTAAATTTTCAATAGGATTATATTCTAAATATATAGTACTTAATAAATTACTTGCTATAGTTTCATCTATATCCAATTGTGCAGTAGCAACAGGGTTGTTAAAAGGGTTTCCTGTAACTTCATTAGCACCATTGAAAGAACCATCAGCATTATAAATAGGTTGGGTTGGTAATATGCCAAGAAGACCTGAATAACCAACAACGCCATTATCCTGTTTAATTCTTGAATAATTAATACGAATTCCTGCTTTTAATTTATCACTTAATTTAAAATCTAAATTAGATCTAAAAATATATTTTTGTATTCCTGAATTATCAATAAGACCATCTTGGTCGAAATAATTTAGTGAGTTATAATAACTTACACTCCCGTTCTCTGAAGAACCTGATACAGATACATCTACATTATTTATAGTTGATGGACTTAATAAACGATTAAAAAAATCATTATTTGGATAATCAGAAGGATTCCCTGGAAAAGGCGCAGTTACACCTCTGAGGATTGCATCCTGATTTGTGTATTCTATTTGCTGTGCTTGAGTAAGATAGTCTGGTGTTTCTGGCACAAGTTGCATACTAGAATACATACCTACACTAACTTGTGGCTTACCACCACCAACATTAGTACCACTTTTTGTAGTTACTAAAATAACTCCATTAGCCCCTCTAGATCCATAAATTGCAATTGATGATGCATCTTTTAAAATCTCAATAGATTTGACATCATTTGCATTAAGGTTGTTTAGGTTGAAGTTTGTACCAACAATGATACCGTCAATAACCCAAAGAGGTTGATTGCTCCCAGTAATTGAATTACCCCCACGTACTCTAATAGAGGTACCTGCACCTGGAGCACCACTAGTTTGAGTTATTTGCACACCTGCTGCTCTACCCTGTAAAGCTTGATCTACTCTTGAAACTGGTAACTCAGCAACATCTTTTGCGCTTACTGTAGAAACTGCTCCCGTTAAATCTGACTTTCTTTGCGTACCATAACCAATAACAACAATTTCGTCTAGTTTGTTATCTGCATCTAAACTTATGTCGATTGTAGTTTGATTACTAATAACAACTTCTTTGCTAGTGTACCCAACATAAGAAAAAATTAAAGTTGCTCCAGAGTCAACATTAATTGAGTATTTTCCATCAAAATCGGTACTTGTTCCTTTAGAAGTTCCTTTAATAGAAACTGATGCCCCTAGAAGAACTTCTCCTTCAGCAGAAACTGTTCCAGTAATTGTTTGCGCATTTGTCATTGCCACTGAGAAAAAACTTACAATAGCAATTAAAAAGACACTCCTTAAATTTGGAGGTTTTTTAAATGTAATTTTTAAATTCATAAAGTTTGATGTATTTTATTAATATATCTGCAAAATATATCTTAAAAAAATACTGACTGTCCTGTGCTATCCTTTTAAAAAAATAAATAATTCAAAAAAAAGATAATAAAATCATACTAAGTTATTAAAGAACAAGATGTTTCAAATAAAATAACAAAAAATCAAAAAACATTTTGAATTTAGTGTTTCAAACACCAATAATGTTAAAAGTTGACAAAAGCATATCAGTTTAAAAGGTACTATTGTAAATGATTACTTAATTTTTAAAAACCTCTAATTTACTCGGTTTGTAACCTATTCTGTGTGCTTTAGTTTCGAGAATAAAATCTTTCTTTTCAGTTTCTATAGCATTATTATAAACTTGCCAAGGTTTTGATTTTACATCGTTTTTATAAGTTAGTTTATAAGCTATTGATGCTCCCTTAGTTTCTGAACTTAAAAATATTTTTCCATTCTCTAAAACTATTTTGGGAGAAGTTGTAACAGGTTTTGTGTTTTTGCCTTTCCACAGTTTTTTAACCAAATCTGCTTCAGGTAAATTAGGATTGTCATCAATTTTAATCAACCAATTATCCATTTCTGAACTCAACTCCTTTAGCTTGTCTTTAAATTCAGGTTTATCAGCAAGATTATTCAACTCAAAAGGATCATTTTTACAATCAAACAGTTCTTCTTTTGGTTTATTTTCTCTAAACCATTGTTTTTGAATATCGTTTAACTTTCCTTCATTCTTCAACTTTAATAATTCTTGCATTGCAGGGATTTTTTCTCTGTAAGCTACTGGTAAATAGTATCCTTGCTCTGGTTTATAATTTCTGATGTATTTAAAATTCTGACTTCTCACTGCTCTAATGGCATCTGTAAAACCATCAAAACGATCTGCTGCTGCATGAATATATGTACGCGGTTTCTTTGATTGATACGTTCCTAAAAATGCTTGACCTTGCATATATGCTTTCGGTTTTTCGCCAATTAAAGAAAGTAGTGTTGGCGCAAAATCTACAAAACTAATTAATTGATTAAATTTTGCTCCTGCATTCATTTTTTCTGGAAAACGAATAATCATTGGTGTGTTTAGACCAGAATCATAAATTAATCTTTTTTCTCTTGGTAAAGGACCTCCATGATCACCATAAAACATAATAATAGTGTTTTCTAGTAAACCATCTTCTTCTAATTGCTTTAAAATAGCACCCACTTGCTTGTCCATTTCTGCAATATTGTTGTACATTTTCCACAAATCTCTTTGTGTAACTTCGTTATCAACTAAATAAGGAGGTACTTTAAATTTGGTGTCTTTTGAAATATGAACTGGAGTTTCTGCTTCTGCCATTCTATTTTTTGCATGCGATTTCCCAAAGCCTTTCCACTTATAATTGCTATCTCCAGATTTATAATGTCTGGTTTCTATTTCTCTAAAACCATAAGGCTCAAATAAACCAGACTCATGTGTTTCTGTAAAATTTACTACTGCAAAAAAGGGTTGATCTTTTGCTCTATTTCTCCAATGTGCATAAGGGCTACTTTCATCCCAAGCTGTAACTGGTGCTTTAAATTGATAATCTGTTTTGTAATTATTGGTGCAGTAATAACCATTCATTCGCATTAATTCACTAATCATTTTTACTTCTGATGGAGGAATCCCTTCATATTTTGGCAAACCTGTAACTTCTGTATAAGAATTTGTACGCATATGATTAGCACCAATACTAGAAGGGTACATTCCTGTAGCAATTGCAGCTCTACTTGGAGCACAAACCCCAGAAGTAGAATACAAATTAGGGAAAATTACGCCCTCTTTTGCTAATCTTGTTAAGTTAGGAGTGGCAACTGTATTGTCTCCAAAAGGAGGAATATAAGGTCCCATATCTTCTGTAACTAACCATAAAATATTTGGTGGCTTAGGTGTGTTTTTATCTTTTTTACAGCTAAAAAAAATTATAAAAGTAAGAAGTACTAGTAGAGTCGATTGCTTGATTTTCATTTTTATTCTTTAATAATTAATGCAAAATAAATGTTATTAAAGGATTACGCATCTTGTACTGTTATGATTTCAAGTTAGAGTATTCAATTTAAAGTAACCTTTTGTATTTGACAGGATAGCACAGGGCACATAATTTATTTAATGTCTATAGTTTTATGTAAACTTTAGAATAAGATGAAAAAAGTATTTTTAATTGTAATTACCTTATTATTTTTTACCCTTCAATTTTCGGCTCAGACTATTAATCCTCCAAAAGGAAGAATTGCAATAGTAGCTGATGGTAATTCGCCTGATCCAGATGATTTAGGAGGTACAGCTATTAGTATTTCTTTAATAAAAGCAACTGGTTTAGAAGATCGATTAGTTCATTATTCGCACAGTTGTGATTTAGTGAGAGATGATAGAATTTCGGAAAAAGCAGAAAAAGAACGTCATCATTTAATGCAAGTTGCTTGTGATATGACTGCAAGACGTTGGAAAGGTTTTAAACATTTAACTTTTTTCGATGCTATTTGGCAAAAGGAAGAAACTATAAACGATTTATGTTGGGCAATAAATGCATCAACAAAAAACAATCCTTTATGGATTGTTGAAGCTGGAGAACCTGACATTATAGGAATGGCATTACAAAAAACACCTAAAGAAAAACACAAATTTGTAAAAGTAATTACACATCATCCAGCCAATGATAATGCAGGAGATTTTTATACTTGGGAGCAAATTTTAGATTTTGGTATTGAGGAAGTTCGTATTCCAGATCAAAATATAAATTTAAAATTACCTATTTCAGACTGGGATTGGGCAAAAAACCACACAGATTCTAGAATTCAACTACTATGGACAATAGGTAAATTAGCTGAGGTTGATGATGTTGTTAAATTTCAAAAAGGAAAATGGGATTGTTCTGATGCTGGTATGATTTTATATTGGATTACTGGTGCTAACGAGAATGAGGGTTTAGCACAAGGTTCTATCGAAGATGTAAAAAGTATTCTCTTAAATTATATTGAGAAAAATTCTGAAAAACCAAGAGGTCCAAAAAGGAAAAAAAAGAAGTAGTTGCTATTTTATTTTTTTTAGTAAGATATTTTTGTACTCTACTTTCATAGGTGGCCCCACATGTACTTGAACACCAATAAATCCTTTTTTACTTCTATTTTTTGTATCTAAATCAGTAACATCACTCATTAAAACACCATTTACATAATGTTGCATGTGGTTCTCATTTACGATGATGTGCATCGTATTCCAATCGTTATTTTTAACTGAATCTTTTAATTCATTTTTATCACCTAAAAAAGCAACAACATTTCTTGTTTGCCAGCAATTTCTTTTTACATTCTTTCTAAGATTAGCAGTAGGAATACTATCTGGCATTGCTTCAATTACAACTTTCTCACCAATATAAGCTAAAGTGGTTCGTTTTTTTTCTTCGTAATTTTGACCTGTGTATTTGTTTTTTCCATCAATATCTGACTGATACCCTCTTAAAGCAAATGGTTTATTTTTTATCTTTTCACTCCTATAATTGACTCCACTATTGCCTGATTTTGAAATTCTGTATTCTAATTTTAATTCAAAATTTTGAGGTTGTTCTTTTTCATAAATGATAAATGAGTTTCTTTTTAGAATGGTTTCTGGAGTAACTTCTCCTATTAAAATACCATCTTTTACAGACCAATAGGTTTCAGCTCCACTCCAACCTTCTAGGTTTTTTCCATTAAAAATAGATGTAAAATCATCTTTTTTTTCGTTCTGGCAAGAAAAAAAACAAAGGGTAATATTAAATATTACCAAGTAAATTATTTGTCTCATTTTTTAGTCTTTAGTAATTTTACTTTTCCACCAATTTTCATTGGGTTTAAAATCTTTAGATAATACTTTTAACCTGTTTTTTTCTAAAGACTCTAACTTTTTAGTTTTGATGTTTATTAGTCTTTTTTGACGCTTAATGATATCAAATTCTATATCCTTTTTAGGATATTTTGCACCAACTTCATGTAACCAAGATCTTAGTTGATTGCTTAATTTTTGAGCAATTTTTGGATGTTTTGTAATTACGTTTATTTCGTCTTTTTCTGTAGAGGGTAATTTGAATAATTCCTCTCTATTATCTTCCCAATAATGTATTAATTTCCAGCCATTTTGTTGAATTATAGAAGAAGGTTCTCCTCCTTGATTGCCATAATGTGGATAATGCCAATATAATGGTCTCTCTAAATTGATGTGTTTACCTTCTAAAATAGGTTTTAAACTAATGCCATCTATATGTTGTTCTGGTTGTAAGGGAACACCTGCTAAATCTAACAACGTGGGATAAAAATCGGTATGAATTACAGGAAAATCTGATGCTAGTTCTTTTGTTTTCAACCAAGGTACTTTTATAAAAAAAGGTTCTCTAATACCACCTTCCCATTGATACCCTTTACCTCCTCTTAGAGGTAAATTACTTGTGGAATAATTATCTCCAGAAGCAACACCTCCATTATCTGAAGTAAAAACTACAATGGTGTTTTTATCTAAACCATTATCCTTTAACGCTTTTAAAACAACACCAACTGCATCATCCATCGTTTCAACTAAACCTCCATAAATGGGATTGTCTTGCACTTGCCTAATTGGCAAAACACGTTCTATTTTATAACCAGATTTTGCAATTTCTAAACTATCTGCTTTATTTCTGTATTTATTCCATTTGGATTCTGTAGTTTGTATAGGTGCATGCACTGCATAAAAAGACAAAAAAGCGAAGAATGTACTATCTTTTTGTTGATTGATAAAACTAGCGGTTTCATTAGCTAAACGAATACTTAGGTTTTCTCCTTTCTCTTTTTCTTTTAATTTAGGATTATTCCAAGGAGCAAAAAATCCACCTGAAGGGCCACCTCTATGAAAACCTCCTTTATTAATATCAAAACCATGGTCTTCTGGATACGAACCTTTATCGCCTAAATGCCATTTGCCTGCAAAAAATGTTTTGTAACCTTTATTTTTAAATGCTTCAGCAATGGTTATATCTTGCTTTGGAAGAGCTCTTACATAATCTGCAGGTAGTAATTTGTCGTGTCTATTTCTTGTTCTCCAATCTTTACCAACTTTGGCACCAATCCAATCTGTGATTCCATGACGAGCTGTAAATTTACCAGTCATAATACTGGCTCTTGAAGGGCTACAAACTCTACTTGCAGCATAGCCTTGTGTAAAAACTGTACTTTCTAATGCAAGTTGATCTACGTTTGGTGTTTCATAAAATTTGCTTCCGGTAACTCCCAAATCATGATATCCTAAATCATCAACCAAAATAAAAAGTACATTTGGTTTCTTTAGATTTAACTTATCTTTTTCTGAATTACAACTAGAAAAACATACTTTAAATAATAATCCAAAAAAAAATACTATTTTCTTCAATGCTGAATTATTATTTGTGAAGAATTAAATTTTAATAATCTTTCTAACAAAATGATTTTTTTTGTCGTTGTTAGAGATAAAATATACACCTTTTTTTAAATTACTAATATCAATAGTTTGTGATGTTGATTTTACATTTATCTGACGAACTCTAGCTCCTAAAATATCAGTAATAATTAATTTTGAATTTTCTGGTAGATTTTTAATTTCTATTTTCCCATTTGTTGGGTTTGGATAAATACTAACCTCTTGCTTAATAATATTGTTTGTAGATAACGAAGCATCATAACATGTAGATTCTGGATTTGATAAATTAAAAGCAACACTATCTGAAACCGTACTTCTTTTTAACACCATTTTATCTATAAATAAATAAGACGATCTTGCGTCTACTGTAATAGTATATTCTTTTGCTTCTTCAAAAACAACCCAAACTCTATGTGCAACATGATCGTTTGTATTGGTTACAAAACCATAATCTAAACGATTCCCAAAAGCTTTTATAAAATTCTGTGTAGAAGTACCTGCTGCACAAGTTAATTCATTACTTGAATTACAATAAGGTTTTGGATATACTTTTGCACCATTTTTAATTCCATAAAAATCTTCTCCGTCTATTTTTAACCAAGCATCATTGTGTTCTCCTTTACTAGTACCTTTACCAACTCTCATTCTCCAAGCAAACCTGTATGTTCCTGGATTATTTATTTTAATTTTATAAGTAATTGGCGCACCAGAAAGTGCATTAAAAGACTCATTACCTGTCCAATGTAAATAGGTTACTTCTTCTCCTTCAAATGTTTCTGTTGCTATTTTCCATCTGTCATCGTTTAGTATTCCAGATTCCATTTCTATTGTTAACAAACCATCTTTTTCTTCAAAGGGTAATGTACCATCGCAAGTAGCTGTTTGTGCAAACAATTGAATTGAAACGAATGATAAGGTAAAAAGTAAAAAAAAATTCTTCATAATTCTTCTGTATAAAGTCAAAAATAAGTTTTGCTTATTTTAAAAGCATCCTGTTGTATAATGCTTTACTTTGATGATTTTTGATATTTTATTTTATAGGTTCCAGAACCTAAAAGTATATTTGTTGTATCTGCTATGACAATTTCATTTTTATCTTTAAAAGCATCAAAAGATGTATCATTTATTTTTAAAGATTCAAACTCTTTTTTATCTAAAATGATTTTAGCTTCAGTATTAAAAGGCACTTCCAAATTCATTGTTAAAAAACCATTTTCAGAAGTCCAACTATTTTTGATTTTTCCAAACGGAGTAGGTACAGATACTTTAGTACTTAAAATCTGACCTGAAAATTCTGGATTTACGATAAATTGTTTAAATCCTGCTTTTTCTGTTGATGATTGAATACCACCTAAAGACTCGTAAAAATACGCAGCAAAACCACTGTGCATTGGATGGTTTAAAGAGTTTGATGGTCCTTCCATTTCTTCCCAAATAAACTGACGCTCTGGCCATGTTGTGAAACCTGAATTCATTACATAAGTTTGACTTGGAAAATCTGGTGTTGTTAAAATTTGATATGCCAAATCTGCTTTCCCATATTTAGATAATACTGTATAAATATATCTGTTACCATGAATACCTGTGGAGTGATGACCTCCTTTTACCTCAACAATATTATGAACTAAACCGTTTACAACAGTTTCTATTTCCTCTTCTGGCACCATATCAAATTGTAAGGCTTGTACAGTAGCTGTCTGACTTTGATACCATTTGTGTTTTGTGTTTGGAATAACAACTAAAAACTGTTGATTGAAGGCTTTTAACAACGCTTCTTTTTCTTTTTTCATTTTCGTTTCATAAACAGCATCATTATTCATTTTTGCAAATTTCTCCATAATTCCTAAAACATCATAAAAATAGGCATTTGCAGAAATGATTGGATCACATTCCATAGCACTTGGATTTTTTCTTCTATCCCAAAGTGGCGGACACCAATCTCCCATTCCATCTTGCATAATTCCGTTTTCTCCTTTAAAGTTCAGGTAAAAATCGGTCAATCCTTTCATTGGTTCGTAATACTCTTTTACGATTTCATCATCACCATAAAACTTATAATTGTACCAAGGCAAATACATGGTTGCAACTCCCCAATCTATTTTTGCATACGTAGAAGTTCTTTTACCTGGCGCAATCATTGTAGGCACTTGAAACTTTAATTCAGGATTGTTATGTCCTTTTGTTGGTCGCATTTGTGTTTTAATGTCTTCCATGTATTTTTTATAAGAATCATACATATCATAATTGTACAATGCGTATTCACAAAACGCATGTGCATCACCTAACCAACCACATTTTTCTCTGTGTGGACAATCTTCTGGAATACCATGTACATTGTCTACAATGGTCCATTTGCTAATTTTGTGCATTTTGTTTAATAATGCATCAGAAGACGAAAAACTACCTGTTTCTTGAATATCTGTAGCTACCAAAACTGCTTTAATCATATCTGCATCTGGCTTTCTAGAAATTCCTTTAATTTTAGCATATCTAAATCCGTGATAACTAAATTTTGGTTCCCAAGATTCTAAATCATTTCCTTTACAAATGTATTTGTAAACTTGTGTCATTCCATTTGCACCACCACCAGTAGAACCTTTATAAATATCTTTTCCGTTTGTTAAAAGTGCTTCTGTAGTAATAATATCTATCAGTTGTCCTTTTTTTTCTTCTACATTAATTTTTACCCAACCAGCAATGTTTTGCCCAAAATCTACAATCCATTCTCCATCTGTACCTTTAAAAACTCTTGTAGGATCTAACTCTTTTAGTTTTTTTATGGCTGGCATTTGTTGAGCACTAATTGTTCTTAATTTGGGTGATGCTATTTTTGCATTTCCCCAAGTAGTATCATTAAAACCAACAGAAGTCCAATTCCCTAATTCGAAATTGGCATCGTAAGTATCTCCTCCATAAATATTATTAAAGACTATAGGACCTGTAGCTTCTTTCCACTGTTCATCCGTATAAAAATCTTTTGTAGAACCATCTGTATATTTTAATTTTACCAAACATTTTACAGTTGGTGGTCCATAAGCCATATCTTTTTCAGATTCTGGATCACGTTTCCAAGAAATATCCTGACCATAAAATCCGTTTCCTAAAATAATTCCGAATGCATTTTTACCTGATTTTAAAGCTTCAGTAATATCGTAATTTACATAATACGCTTGTTTATCATAATTAGAAGGTGCAGGATCTAAAACGTGATCACCCACTTTTTCTCCATTTAAAAACAACTCATAATAGCCTAACCCACAGATATAAACTTGGGCGTTTTCTACTTTTTTATCAATTGCTAATTCATTTCTAAAATAACTAGCCGCAAATCCGTTTACCTTTTTTGCTGGCTGATTTCGCATTCTACCTGTTTTGTAATCTCTGAATTGATAAGGTGAAGTTCTGGTGTCTTTATTTAAAGTAATCCATTTAGAATCTCCCCAGTTTTTTTTATAGATTAATCCCATTTCAAATTTCTGAACAGCAGACCAATTTGATGCAACTCCTTTTTCATCCCAAATCTTTACTTTCCAGAAATAGATTTTCATCGCTTTTAAATCTTGACCTTGGTATTTTACAAATGCAGATTTGTTGCTTTCTACTTTCTTCGAATTCCAAATATCAGCTTCATTTTCGTTTAATTTTTCTTTTGATGATGCTACTAAAATATGATATGAAGATTGTGATTTATTGAAACCTTCTGCATCAACAACCCAAGAAAACAAAGGCTGTTTACTTTCTATTGTTGATGGATTTTGTTTTGTATTTACCAATAGTTTATCGAAAGATAAGGCACTTTTTGAGGTAGTCACTTTATTACAAGAAAAGCAAAAAATTGAAATTACAAAAAGAGAGAATAGCGTTTGTTTTTTTAATATCATTTATGTTTGACTTAGCAGATTATGGTTTTAAAATTTAATATACTTTATCTTATTTTACTATAATTTTATGATTAGAAATCCCTTGCTCACTCTCTAATTGTAATATGTAAATACCTTTTTGTGTATTCTCAAAATGGACTTGTTTTTCTGACACAAAATTCCCTTTTTGAACTTCCACTCCATTAATTGAATAAATTCTGTATTGTGCCTTTTCTCTATTGTTTATTTTGATATTAAACACACCTTTAGAAGGATTAGGGTAAATATTAATTATTTCTTCTTGTACTATTTCTGAAGTGGATAATACTGCATTACTTAATTCTATAATGTTTATAGAGAGTTTAGGCAAAGTAATCCCTTCACTTCCTTGAGTAATTAAAGTTAACGGATCTACATCAATATCCATAGCTCTTTCTTCATCTATTTTATTAAATGCAATCGCTTTATGAATTGATACATCAGTATAAGCCACTCCATCTACATTTACATTAAAAGGCACATCTTGATTACTAAGATTTACAACAAAAACGGAGATCTTACCATTTTTTGTTACAACTCTGGCATTAACAGCTTTTACACCATCTACTAAATTTGATACTTCTACATCGCTGTCTATTAATGTGGTATTTTCCATAGCCAAACGAATGATTTCATAAGCTGAACCAAATAGTGTTTTTTCTAAAGGATACTTAATTCTTGGGCGTTCTACACCACTAGGAGAAATATAGGTTTCCCAAACGTAATGAGAGTTTAATTGCCCATTTACACTAAACCAGTTAGCGCGCTCAAAAACATCTTGATTTTGGCTCATAAAAATATAACAATCTACCATTCCTAGAACAGAAACTGCATTTGGGCCACCAGATTTCACTCCCCATTCTGTTAACCAGATTGGTTTATTAGGCGCCACTTTATGTGTATAATCATAAATAGAATTTCCTAAAAATTTTCGAGCAGTAAGTGCAGTGCTATAAGCTTCATCGCTATTATTAGAATCATCGGGATCTGAACCCACATAAGTATGTACTGTAACAGCATCAAAATAAGTAAGATCTTCCGTTAAATCTTTATTCCAGTTAGGGTTTGCCCAACTATCCCTTCTTAATAAAGGTACAGAAACTCTTATGTTAGGATCTTTGGCTTTTAAAGCTCTAGACATCGATTTTGCTCTAGCAATATAATCTTCAGTATTTGGTATTATTGAGCTTCTTTGTCCAGGATAAAAATTTTCATTTCCCAATTCTACTACTTTTACCTCAAATCCTCTAGAAATCAAATCATTATATCTCGCTATAGTTTCTGGGCTTTCATTATTAAAATCTGTACCATCTGCACTCATATTAAATGTCCACATCATATCAAACCCTTTACCTGTTTGAGATTTTCTTGTTTCATTTAAACTTGTAAGTCCTTCAATACCCACTTTAATATTATTAGCATCAAATATCTTTATATTAGCTAATAAATCAGGTGTTTTTGTTTTAATCGTTTTATTTACTCCTTGTTCGTATTGAAAAGATTCTTCTCCAAAAAGTCTAGTTACATCTCTTCTCCAATCGTACCAATTTGCCCATAAACCGTGAGGAAATCTTATGGTTATTGGTTTTAATCTATTTATTAAGTCTTTTTCTTTTACAGTTGAAAAATGATGTGTATTTGTACCCAGTAATAGATTATTAAACACTTCTCTCTTCGAAGATGTTATATTAATTGTTGCTTCCATATTGGAAGGCAAATTAAATGGATAATCTTGAGAAAATACAGATATAGTAAGTAGCAAGGTAAAGCAAAAACAAAGTAATTTCTTCAACATTTCTGTAATATTTAACTTTTTGTTACTCAAAAATAAAATTCTTTTCTAGGAACAGTATCCTGTACACTCCTTCAAAAAAGTTGATTTTAATTAAGGTTCTATCAACCTGAAACTTTAAAATTATACTTTAAACTATCATTATTGTATAAAGAGTATCAATAACTTAAAAGCTTTACAGGTCCTTGTATACCTGTTGGTACTAAATCTTTGTATCGTTTAGTCCAACCATTTGTCATTTTATTATTTTTAAGTGATTTTGCGTAGTTTGCCAATACTGTGGTGTAATGAATTTCTATTTCATTATTGCCTTTTTTAAGATAATCTTCTATATTATAAAGCGCTTTTCCGTACCAACGTTTCCCTACTTTTTGACCGTTTACATACAACTTTGTAACTCCTTCATTTACATCACCTAAATCTAAATGTGTAAAACCTGCTGTGTTACTTACCGTTGTTTTATAAATTATTTTTCCACCAAAACTACTTTGTGTGCTATCGTTAGATTTGCTAAAATCGATAAGTTCTTTCATTTGCCATGTAAAAGTTTGTTTATCTATTTGATTTCCTGTTACGGTCCAATTAACATCTAATACTTTAGAATCTTTTATTTTAGTGCTTACAGAAACAGCTTTTACAGATGGTTTTTCGTCTTCAAAAATTAATAATAAAGACTCTAAAGGATTTAAACTGATGCTTAACTCATTTGTTTTAGAAGCGTAATAATACGGTGTTCTTTCTCCTGTTTCAGGATTCCAAACCCAAGGATATTTTCCTTCAACAGGAAATTTAGCATCAAAATTGGTGGTTTCGAATCTGTGTATATTCGTAAAGAAGTAAATATCTTTATCGGCAGTAAACTGATGTAATTGATACACCTTTTTATTTGGATCGCTAATGACAACATCTGCAGCAATTTTAGATTCTTTTAAGATCTGTTCTGTCCATGGCAATAAGTCATCTAAGGTCTTTGGCTCTTTTACCTGAATAAAAGATTTAGGATTTTCTGCCAACAACTTATCTAAAGTGTTTTTTACGATTTTATCATTTTTTTCGAAATCTTTAAAGTGTAATGATTTTGTTGGCATTTGATCTACAACCACTACTTTTCCTCCAGATTCTACATAGTTTTTTATAATGATTGCAGCCTCTGGACTAAGAGATTTTAAGCTTGCTAAAACAAGTAAATAATAGGTCATATCACCAAAAGAAATAGTTCCCTCTTTAATTACAGCCCCTTCTAAAACTCTTTGATTGATGTATTCACACGAATATCCTAACTGACTGATAGGCTCCCATAATTTATACAAATATCCTAAGTTGTTTTGAAGTTTGCTACGGTTTAATCCGTAATCTCCCCAAACATCTGCGGTTGGACCAACAATAGCCACCGATTTTTTTGCTTGCGAATTTTGAAATACATGAGATAAACGTGCATTATAACCTGTCCAATGGTTTAAATGCTCCCACCATGTATTTCGTTCACTAAAATAAGTACCAAAACGTACCCATCCTGGAAACTCAACTTCAGGTGGCGAATAGTTATAACCATGCACTACAGTATGATTAATTCCTGTAATAAAATTCATATCATCATGTTGCTTTATCTCTTCAAGGGTTGCTTTAAAAACCCCATGTAAATTGGTAAATGCTTCACTACTTGTAATTTTCTTTCCTGTTAAGTGTGCTCCTGCAGATGCATGCATGTTCCAAAGCATATACCCATGACTTTCTTTCCATTTCCAGATAGAATCTTTCATTTCAACGGTATAAATCCAGTTATTACTTTCAGGAATATCTGGTATCATATTACCATCTAACAGCCCCATTAAAAATGGTGTTCCGTAAGCTTGGTAACGACATAACACATTATTTTCTTCACAAAAATCTTTATAAGTTTGGGTAAAGTTTTTTAAGAATGTTTCTACCAATAGTTTATTATAATCATAACGTACACGCTTTAATTGATCTTTAAACTCTGGTGTAAATTTTTTAGAATATTTATCTTTTGAATAATCATCATAGGCTAAATAAAATGCAAAAGGCATCCAATTATCTAATTTATAACCATACGCTTTATAAAAAAGATCTGCAAAACCATCGGTCCAGTTTGCTCCAGAAACCTCGATACTATCGCAAAATAAAGCTCTTATTAAATCGCTTAAAGGATATCCAGAGCGCTCAGATATTTTCTTTAATCTATTTAAATACGCTAAGGTCATTTCTTTTTTATAATGATCCATTACAGGTCCTGCACCACCTGGCGCACCCAATGTTACATCTCTAAAATTTTGTTGTACTAAGCCATAGCTTAAAAAGTAATTTCCTTCTTTCTCTATCTTGTATGATAATTTTCCGTTGCTATCTATATGCTTTTTAAGATCTAACACTTCATTTGCATTCTCGCAATTTTCTGGTACTAACGTTACGTGCGATAGTTTGTAAGTTGTACGTTCGCTAATGTGTTTTTGAGCACGGTAGTTTTTATATTTTTCTTTATATAAATTGATAAGAAAAGGCTCGTCTATAGAAATAGTTTCGCCACCTTTATACACCACATTATCGGAAACCATACGCTGGCAAGTTTCATCGTCTTTAAGAAACTCTCCACCAAATGGCCAACCTGTACCAGCAATCATATCTGTAATCATGCCTAAATCTTTGGCTTTTTTACTAGCATGTACTACCATATCAATCCATTCGTCACTCATCCAAACTAAGGACTTATCTCCTTTATCAGGAGCTGCTGGCATACCAATAGGGTTAATTTCTACACCACCAAAACCAACACTTTTTAGCGACTCTAATTGTCTGTCTAACTCCTCTGTTTTTATTTTATTCCCATTCCACCACCAACGCACAAAAGGTCTTGCTTCTGCTGTTGGGTTTTGGAATTTTCTAAATAAATCTTGTTTATTAGAGTTTTTTAGACTTTTCTCATTACAAGAAGAAACAATCAAAACTAGTAGAAAAGCAAAAAAATAATAGTATCCTTTCATTTATTAAATAGTATTAACGTATATTTTTCCTTGAAAAAAATACTTTCTTTCAAGGATTATCATCCTGTACTTCCCTGTCAATGAGAATTAAATGAAATAGATGTTTTTTAATTAGGATTTTTTTACGCTTTCATGCTATTATCCTATTGTTTAATAAATTTTGACATGTAAGATTTTCCTTGTTTATCTTTCATTTTAATAATATATATGCCGTTATTAAAAGAGGATACATTCAAGTTATTATTATTTACTCTGATTGATTTTATCATTCTTCCAGATAAATCGTATACCTTTAAATCCAACATTTCAGCACCCAAAATAGTAAGATTTTGAGTGGCTGGATTTGGAAATAAATTTATGTAATTGAATTCAAGTTTATTTTCAGAAACACTAAGAGTGTTAAGGTAATCTTGAAGATTTTCAATATTCATTACCTCATTAATTTCAGTTTCAGAAAGTACATCATCGAACATATACACTTCATCCAGCATCCCTGTAAAATTTCGGACCAATGTATTT
>Ga0209136_1000600_pt1 | contig 25570 bp, 17 predicted proteins | sample SaaInl0LU_22_DNA_FD_184640 | JGI IMG/M metagenome (GOLD analysis project Ga0209136, IMG submission 184640) | Marine microbial communities from expanding oxygen minimum zones in the Saanich Inlet - ESP_90LU_22_DNA (SPAdes) (version 2) | ecosystem: Environmental > Aquatic > Marine > Intertidal... | reverse complement strand
AGCAGGTTTTTTTAGAGATTTTAGTTTGGGATAAACTGAATAAGAGAATCAATCAATGATATCCATATCACCTATGATTTTATAATTCGGACAAACGCCGATGGAAGACATCGAAATGACCAAATGATAATGGCTATAAAGGAAGAATTGAAGACAACGGAAACCCTTTACAAAAAGAATTTGAAAAATAATATTGACTCATTTAATTTATAATATGGAAAAAAGATTTAAAGAACTACTAGTTGCATACAAAGCGGAACAAGTAAGAAACGTTTTAATGGAAATTGGTACTTCAAACTATAGATTTGAAGCTGTTGGCGGAAGAAAGAATAACTTGGCTACCATCAATATTGGCACTGACCCTGCATCAGGAGTTACTGAAAGAATTACAAACGCTATTGATGCAGTATTGGAAAAAGAGTGGAAACAAAAAAAAGAACCAACAGACATTAAAAGTCCAAGACGAGCGTCTGAACTTTGGTATGGTATAGAAAGTGGTAAAATTTCAAAAATTACGGACCCGCACGATAAACGGTTAAAAGAACTTAGCGAATTAGTCAATGTTACGCTTTATGATTCAGGACAACCGACCAAACCAACGGTAGAAATTAGAGATAAAGGAATTGGTTTAGAACCTGAGCAATTTTCAAAAACAATTCTTGACCTAAATGGAAATAATAAAATTGGAAAATTGCACTTAATGGGTGCTTATGGACAAGGTGGCTCAACTGCCTTATCATATAACGACTTGACCATTATTATGTCAAAACCATTTTTTGGCGACCAACGCAAAAAGAAAAAAGTAGCTTGGACAGTAGTAAGAATTAACCCAGGTGACATCAATAAAGATAAACACGAATGGTATGAATATATGGTTGACAATTCAACTGGTCAGCCTTTGGTGTCTGAAATTTCAGATGAAGAATTTGAGCCGGGAACTCTTGTTCGTCATATTATGATGGATTTGGGACGGTATAAAGGAAAAATCACAACCCCTTCAAATTCTTTATGGTATTTAGCACACAATTATCTCTTTGATCCAATAATCCCTTTTACAATCTCTGATAGAAGAAACAATTCAAAAGACAACAGAACCGTAACAGGAAACAATCGATTATTGACGAATACTGAAAATCTTGAATACTTTCAGGAAGTTCCGTTAACATTTAAAGACGGAAAAGTAATAATCTATTATTGGGTTTTAAATACAAAAGGAGAAAATCCGAAAGACAGAATTAAACATTATACCCAACCCTCAAATCCTATCATTATAACATTCAATGGGCAAAAACAAGGTGTGATTACCAATGGACTAATTAAAAACGATTTAAAACTTCCTTTCTTAGACAGATACCTCATTGTTCAGATTGAAGCTGATAATATGGATAATGATTCTAAAAGACAGCTATTCAGCAGTACAAGAGAATCATTACGAGATACTTCTATTTTGGAAGACTTGAGAAAGCTAACCATTGATACTTTAAATGAAGATGATGAACTTAAAAGACTTGACAGGGGAAGAAAACAAAGATATTTTACGCAGGAAGACACTCAAGTACTAGATAGCTTAAGAAAGAGACTTGCGAGACGCATAAATTCATTTCTGAAAAGCTCTGGAAGTGGCACATCTGTTACAGCTACTAAAACAAGTGATACAGTTAATACAGAGAAACTGCCTGAAATTCCTGTAGAAGACCCACCAACATTTTTTGAAATTATCACGAAATCTCCAAAAGAAGTTCACAGAAATAAAACTTTCTCAATAAAGTTCAAAACAGATGCTCATCCAAATTATTTCGCTCATGCAGAAACTTTTGTTGCATTTATAGAGCCTCAATCATTTGGAATGTTTACTGGTACAGCAAGAGTTGTTGACGGGTATGGTTTGGCTTACTTTAAAGTGAATGAAGAAACCGAACTTGAAGAAACTGGTCTAATAACATTAGAACTTAGACCACCAAGACAAAAATCGTATAGTGCTACGGTAGATGTTATTGCAGTTGAAAGTCCTGAAGACTCAAACCCTGAAGGAGATGGAAAAAACAAAACTCCAAATATTCAAGTCGAATTTGTTTACAAAGAAGATGGTTGGTACAAAGACAACAACTGGGACGAAAATAGTGTTGCGGAAGTTTTAGACGACCAAGATGGAGTAATAATTTATGTTTCAGCTGAAAATAAAAACCTATCAAAATTGGTAGTTAAAGCTCAACGCCAAAATGAAGTGGCAGGTGATAACATAAAGAACAAATATTTAGAACATATTTCATTCTACGCATTCATGATAAATCAAAACAAAGCCGAAAGCTTTAAGGATGAAGATGGCGAGCCTGTTTCTGATGATATTTTCCAAAAGTTAAAACAAGCAAGTTTAAAAAATGCAAGTGAAACGGTTTGCGGAATGATTAATGACTTTTTTGAACCAATAATTACAGAAAGCATCGAACAAGAAAAGGTTGAAATATGACAGAGATAGAGTTTGTAACACCTTGGGCTAACAAAAGAGACAATGACCCATTGCACTCACTATGCTCTTATTTAGGTGCATTCCCTCCTTCTTTGGCGAATTATTTCATAAATTATTTTACTGATGAAGGGGATTGGGTGTATGACCCTTTTTCTGGTCGGGGAACAACATTATTGGAAGCAAGAATACTTAATAGATATGCAATAGCATCTGACTTAAATCCTATTGCATTAGCATTAAGTAAAGCAAAAAGTCATTTTTTAGATACCTCAGAAATCATCAAACGAATTGATGAACTTGAAGCAGATTATGACTTTCCTTTGTTTTTACCTGAAGCAAAAGCACAACCTGATGACATACATTTAATTTTTCATCCAAGAACATTAGCACAGCTATGTTATTTAAGATTAGTGCTTATTGATTCTGAAAATGCCATTGATGAATTTATTGTTGGTGCAATTTTAGGAATTTTGCATGGTGGAGAAAGAAAAGACGGTACATCAGGCTATTTGTCTATAAGTATGCCTAATACTTTCAGTATGTCTCCTGACTATGTCAGACGCTTTGTTCAAACCAAACAACTAAACAGAGAATTTAGAGACGTTTTTCAATTGTTGAGAGTAAAATCTATAAGAGTCTTTGAAAAGCATAAAACTCCTGAGAAGGAATCAATTGTTGTTAAGTGTAATGCAAAAGAAGTTTCCAAAAATCCTATGCTCAAAAAGCATCTAAAAAAGGTTGATTTATTGCTCACATCACCTCCCTATTTGGGAATTGTAAATTATGCAAGACAAAACTGGATTCGTTCTTGGTTTTTAGGAGCTGACCCAAATGAAGTTTCGGACAAGTTGGATGATGACCTGAACCTATTTGAGTGGATTAAATTTTCAAAAGACACTTTGAAAGAGTTTAAAAAATTTCTTAAACCAAATGGTGTCGCTATTCTTGTTATTGGAGATGTGGCAAAATCAAAGAATAGTGTAATTGCACTTGCAAGGGAGTTTGCTATGATGGTAAAAGAGAATAACATCTTTAAAAATGTTTGGATTTTTTCAGATTACATTCAAGGAGCAGATAAAACAACTAGAATTTGGGGGGAGACTAAAGGAAAAGCAACTGCAACAGATAGAATTGTAATACTCTCTGACGTGAACCCTTTTGAAAACAACCAAAGGTTAAACGGAAAATCCGTTTTAACTTATGATTTAATAAAAGAAAGCACCAAACATTTTATGGGCGACCTAATTGAAATGTATGATGAATAAATCATTAAATACCAAGTTCCTTTCTCAAATTGTTGATTTATTACATTCGGCCAGAAACAAACAATAACAATTCAGAATATTTCAGAGACCTCTACTTTGGCGGAAGTATATCTATTGGCCTTAGAATTAATCCTAAAAATGGAAAGTTGGCCTATGAATTTAGGCCTTTCAATGTCCAAGTTGGAAATGACGATTTTATATTGGGCTACTTTATGTTTGGTGTTGATATTAAAATCAAACAGTATAGAAGCGCTAACAAAGATCAGGAATAATGGCTTCCCTGCCTATCGACAGACAGATTCTCAACTACTTTAAATTAAATTTATTATTTTTAACTGGAATTTGACCCCAAATCGAAATCTACAAATATAACTTAACCACATCAGCAGGTTTTTTTAGAGATTTTAATTTGGGATAAACTGAATAAGAGAATCAATCAATGATATCCATATCACCTATGATTTTATAATTCGGACAAACGCCGATGGAAGACATCGAAATGACCAAATGATAAGGGCGATATATCTGAACCTAATATGATATACGCCAGCTACAAAAAATAAACCAATCTAAATACTTATATATGAAAAATCGAAAAATTACCCTAAGTGAAAAAGAAATACCAGAAAAATGGTACAACATCATTGCAGATATGCCCAATAAGCCGCTGCCTCCTTTACATCCTGTTACCAAAGAGCCCATTGGTCCGGAGGCACTAGCGCCATTATTTCCTAAGGCGTTGATCGAACAGGAAGTTACAACTGAAAAATGGGTTGATATTCCTGATGAAGTCAGGTACATTTATTCATTGTGGCGGCCTACTCCTTTGTATAGGGCTTATGGACTTGAAAAAGCGTTGGATACCCCCGCAAAAATTTATTACAAATATGAAGGTGTAAGTCCTTCTGGCTCGCACAAACCAAATACTTCGGTTCCTCAAGCATATTACAATAAGCAAGAAGGCATTAAGAAAATTACTACAGAAACGGGGGCCGGACAATGGGGAAGTGCTTTAGCTTTTGCATGCAATCATTTTGATATCCAATGTGAAGTATTTATGGTAAAATTGTCCTATGACCACAAGCCTTACAGAAAAATAATGATGAACACATGGGGTGCAAAAGTTTTCCCCTCTCCTTCAAATACAACAGCGGCAGGAAGAAATATTTTGGCCGAAAATCCAAATACTACTGGCTCACTAGGCATTGCCATATCGGAAGCGGTCGAAAGAGCTGCGATGAATGAAGATACCAAGTATGCCCTAGGCAGTGTTTTGAATCATGTGAAATTACATCAAACTATTATCGGTCAGGAAGCAGTAGCACAAATGGCAAAAGCTGGAGATATGCCCGACATTGTTATTGCCCCGTTCGGAGGAGGATCAAACTTTGCCGGTTTAGCATTTCCATTTTTGCGATTAAACTTTGAAAAAGGACTAAATATCAGATGTATCGCAAGTGAACCGACTTCTTGCCCTAAATTAACACGTGGCGTATTTAGATATGACTTTGGAGATACTGTAGGCATGACACCCTTATTGCCAATGTATACCTTAGGGCATAATTTTGTTCCAGCGCCCATACACGCCGGAGGATTAAGATATCATGGCGCCGGAGTTATCGTTAGTCAATTATTGAAAGATCATTTGATTGAAGCTGTGGCACAGGATAATATTGAAGTGTTTGAGGCAGGTGTAACCTTTGCAAGGGCAGAAGGAATTATCCCAGCCCCAGAGGCAACTCATGGCATTGCTACAGCTATTGCCGAGGCTAATAAATGTAAAGAGGAAGGTGTTTCGCGCACCATACTTTTTAATTTATGCGGTCATGGCAACTTTGACATGAAAGCTTACGAGGATTATTTTGCAGGTAATATTAAAAAACATGAGTTAACATCAGCTGAAATCCAAGCTTCACTAGCTGCATTGGATACCCCAGAAATAAATTGAATACGATACCTGACCAAGTCCAAACGCCAAGCGGTGCGCCGGGCGTTTGCGTCTAAGTAAAACTGGCATTCCAATATCTGTAAACCAAAATTTAAGGTTATCAACCCTCATGTTGTCTCCTTACTAATTCGTAAGTAGTCAAGATGACATTGAAATAAGACAACGTACAGAGTATTTAATAAATATTGCATGCCGGTAGAAGTCAAAGCATTTTAAATCTCCACTTCGCGGATACTGTTCGGTTATTTTTCATGCATCACTAACAATTGATTTAAATATTGTTTCTCTTAAAATTTTCTAAAAACAATTCTAACTAAATCATTTTATTTTACTTTGCAATCCTTATCGAGAAATTAAAACTAAATCAATATTTCACCATGACAACATTTTCTAAAAATTGCGCTCTTCTATTCGGAATGTTATTCGTTGCAATGACTTCTTTTTCACAAGAAGAAGGGTCTAATTACGATTACAATGAAGCCTTTGGCAATCATTTTTACACTAAAAACGCTACGGATACACGCTCAGCCAGTGGTCAGCCTGGTCATGCCTATTGGCAAAACAGTGCCAGCTATAACATTGCCGTTCGCCTGGACGATGCCGCCAAAAAACTAACTGGTACTGAAACAATTACCTATACTAACAACAGTCCAGACCGCTTGGATTTCTTGTGGATGCAACTAGACCAAAATCTATTCGAAAAAGATTCTAGAGGGAATGCTATTATTCCCCTAAGAGGTAGCCGCAACGGTGCCAAAGGTCAAGAATTTGACGGAGGCTATGACATCACTTCAGTGAGAATGCTAACTGGTAAAGGCCGTAAAAGTACTGCGGTCGATTTGACGTATCGTATCGTTGATACCCGTATGCAAATCGACTTGCCCAAAGGATTAGACGCCAGAGGCGGACAAATTACCTTAAAAATAGATTATTCATTCACTTCACCCGACTATGGCTCAGACCGTATGGGTGTGCTCGCCACGGAAAACGGCAACCTCTATACTGTTGCCCAGTGGTATCCAAGAATGTGCGTCTATGACGACGTCTATGGATGGAACACCTTACCCTATCTGGGCGCTGGGGAGTTTTACTTAGAGTATGGCGATTTTAACCTAGAAATCACCGTTCCTGCAAGTCATATCGTTGTGGCATCGGGTGAACTTCAAAATCCATCCGAGGTCTATACCAAGACTCAATTGAATCGCTGGGCAGCCGCCGCAAAAAGCGATACAACAGTAATGATTAGATCGGCCGAAGAAGTAACAGATCCCAACTCAAGACCCTCTGGATCTTCCGAATTAACTTGGAAATTTAAAATGAACAATGCCAGAGATGTGGCATGGGCTTCATCGGCTGCCTTTATCCTCGACGCTTCTCGTATTAATTTACCTAGCGGTAAGACAAGCATGGCAATTTCGGCCTACCCCGTTGAAAGTGACGGGCAAGATGCATGGGGTCGTTCCACTGAATATGTGAAAGGTTCAATAGAACATTATTCAAAAATGTGGTTAGAATATCCTTACCCGGCGGCAGTCAATGTTGCTGGAATCGTTGGAGGCATGGAATACCCTGGAATTGTATTTTGTAGTTATAGATCTAAAAACGGCAGACTTTGGGGCGTTACAGACCACGAATTTGGACACATTTGGTTCCCAATGATCGTTGGTTCGAATGAACGTTTGTTTGCTTGGATGGACGAAGGATTCAACACTTTTATCAATTCTTTGAGTTCTGCTGAATTCAATAATGGAGAATACAAAGATCCTGAAATGAATATGCACCAATATTCTACGGTATTGACCAATGATAATCTAGAACCAATCATCAGTGCTCCAGACAACTTGAAAGAACGCAATTTAGGATTATTAGCTTACCTGAAGCCAGGTGTGGGCTTGACCATGCTAAGAGAGCAGGTGCTCGGCGAAGAGCGTTTTGACAAGGCTTTTCGTACCTACGTAGAGCGCTGGGCCTACAAGCATCCAATGCCCGACGATTTCTTTAGAACTATGGAAAATGTTTCAGGCGAAGATTTGTCGTGGTTTTGGAGATCTTGGATTCAACAAAATTGGAAACTCGATCAAGCGATAACAGAAGTGAAATACGCCGATGGCGACCCGGCTAACGGAGCAATTATTACCATCGAAAACTTGGAGCAAATGCCAATGCCTGTTGAATTGGAATTAACCATGGAAAACGGTGAGACCATGAGACATAAACTGCCAGTCGAGATTTGGAAACGCAATGTAACATGGACATTTAAAGTGCCGACAACCGTTGCTCTGAGCAAAGTAGTTGTGGATCCTGACAAAGTGCTTCCCGACAGCAATGAATCAAACAACACCTGGTCAGCTAGTGAAAATGGGGTTGCAGAGGTTGAAGATTTAACGCCTTACAACGGTGTATTTGTTTCCGACCAAGCTCCAATTGAAATTAAACTCAATTCTTCAAATGGGTCATTGATTTTAGTTATTGAAGGGCAACCAGAATTGCCTTTAGAAAATGAAGGCAATGGCAAATTTACCATGTCTGAAGCTGGAATGTCTATGCAATTCAATGAAGATCGATCGAGTTTTCAATTGAGTGTTCAAGGACAAAACTTGACTTTTACCAGAAAGTAGAATTAACATTATTTCACCAAAAAGGGGCTTTTGAGCCCCTTTTTTGGTTTGATCTACTTTTTTGTTTTTAACTCTTGATATCTTTAAAAATATATTCCTAAATACCGAAATGACGCCTCAAGAAATCAAGTCTAAAACTTCAAGTGTCGAATGGTATCTCCATGGGTTATTAACTCCATCAAAGCGTCTATACCCACCTGAATGTGGGTGCTGTCAAATTTCTTAGAATTAACAGCGTCCTTAGCCTGAGTTTTAACGCCGCTTGCCACCATGGGCTGATCAGAAACCAGTAGTAAGGCTCCCGTAGGAATTTTGTTGTGGAATCCAACCACAAATAAGGTAGCTGTTTCCATATCGATAGCGTAGGCTCGAATTTCTTCGAGGTAATGTTTGAAATTCTCATCGTGCTCCCAAACCCTCCTGTTCGTGGTATAAACCGTACCTGTCCAATAGCTCACATCGTTTTGACGGATGGAGGTTGAAATAGCCCTTTGCAAGGCAAAGGAAGGCATCGCAGGTACTTCTTTAGGCAAATAATCGTCCGACGTTCCATCGCCACGAATAGCACCAATAGGGAGTATAAAATCACCTATACTGTTGCGTTTTTTCAAACCACCGCATTTGCCTAAAAACAATACTGCCTTGGGGTTGATGGCGGTGAGTAAGTCCATGATCAAAGCTGCGTTTGGACTGCCAATACCGAAATTAATCATGGTAATATTATCGGCTGTAGCCGATGACATAGGTTTGTCGAGTCCAACGATTGGGGCGCCGGTCATCTCAGAAAACATACTAACGTATTTCTGAAAATTTGTCAATAAAATATATTCTCCAAATTCAGGCAGCGGAACCCCCGTGTAACGGGTTAGCCAATCGGATACAATTTCATGTTTGGTATTCATAGTTCAAATATTTGAGCAAAGATAAGACTCTAATTGATTTCAATAAGGTCAATCAACTATCGCTGTTGTTTTGGCAACATATCAACCCCAATTTTTTTACCTAAATAAATGAGCATTGGAGTCAGCGGTATCGGTAGCGGTATGAATTTTAGGCTAATTAAGACAAGTATCTTAACGATATCCGCCGATTGCGAGCGCACAAATTTCTTATCCTCGGGGCTCACCGCTTGGAGTAGAATAATCCGTTTTAGAATAATCAACGCTTCAATGGTTTCCTTTTTTTCTCTTGAGGTGGCCGATTTTACTTTGACCCAATTGTCGTTTAACCAAACAATGGAACGATCCAGCCAGTGCGCCATTTTAGCGCGTGCTGCTTCTGTAAATACCATCACGCGTGACTTGTCTTCAGACATCTAAAATCCTTTATAGAAGAAACGACTTGTTTTTAAGGCCATTAGCATCTATGTAAACTTAATCTGTTTATAGCATTATTCTTTAAAAAAAACTCAAAAGTTTCATCTACCGTGCACTTTATAACAGAGATAAATCAGGAGACACATGGTGTTCTAATTCTCTAAAATTTTGTTAAACAAACAGTTGCATTTAAATAATTTGTAGCTTTGTAATGGCTAATGAAACAAATAGTACATAAAATAGCGTCCGTAAGTATGGCACTTTTAGTGTTGTGTTCTACCTTGTCTGTCACGGTAGAGCAGCATTATTGCGGGCAGTATTTAGTTGATTCTTCGTGGTTTGGTCATGCCAAGTCCTGCGGTATGGAAATGCCTCAGGCTAGCAGCAGTTCTTCAGATTGTGAATTTGTGCAAACAGGCTGTTGTTCGAATAAAATATTTCATATTGAAGGGCAGGATGAGCTCAACTCGGCAGTATCTCCATGTGCTCTTGAGCAATTGGATTTTGTGGCTCTCATTGCGCCATCATTTCAATGCTTACCATTACCATGTGGTGAAAACTATCATGTTTTTAAAAACTACAACCCTCCTAAACTAGTGCGGAACGTTCAGGTTCTGAACCAGACATTCTTGATTTGATTTTTTAGATTTCTAACAATAGTGCCGTGAGACAAAGACCGCACGGCCTCGTGCTATCCTACACGGACTCCAATGATTCTAAAAAAACAAATTTATAAGATATGCTCAATAAAAGCATCAAATTTTTAATAGACAACAAGCTTGTAGCAGTTCTGCTTCTGGTCGTTGTAATTGGATGGGGGATTGTCAATGCCCCTTTCAATTGGGATACTGGCTTTTTACCCAATGACCCTGTTGCAGTAGATGCGATTCCTGATATTGGGGAGAATCAGCAAATCGTTTTTACCAAATGGGCAGGAAGATCGCCGCAAGATATTGAAGATCAAATCAGCTACCCACTTACCTCGGCCTTACTAGGCATACCCGGCGTTAAAACGATTAGAAGCTCTTCAATGTTTGGGTTTTCCAGTATTTATATCATTTTTGAGGAGGATATTGACTTTTATTGGAGCCGTAGCCGCATACTCGAAAAACTCAATGCATTGCCAATGGGACTATTGCCCAGTGAGGTTAATCCTGCTTTAGGACCTGACGCTACTGCCTTGGGGCAAATTTTTTGGTATACCCTAGAAGGACGTGATGCTAACGGGCAAGTTACCGGAGGTTGGGATTTACAAGAGTTGAGAAGTATCCAAGATTTTTACGTCAAATACGCACTCTCTTCCTCCAATGGCGTGTCAGAGGTGGCTTCTATTGGAGGGCATGTCTTGGAATATCAAGTCGATGTCAAGCCCGAATTAATGCGCCAATATGGCCTACATCTCGATCAGGTCGTTCAAGCTGTCAAGAAAAACAATAAAGACGTTGGGGCACAAACTGTCGAAATCAATCGAGCCGAATATTTGATCCGAGGATTGGGCTATATCGAGACCATTGAAGACCTCGAAAATGCTGTGGTCACCTCTGAAAATTACACTTCAATTCGCATCAAAGACATCGCTACTGTAGTAGAAGGACCAGCTAGCCGGAGAGGAATTTTAGATAAAGAGGGCGCAGAAGTAGTTGGCGGCGTGGTCGTTGCACGGTATGGTGCTAACCCTATGGAGGTTATTCAAAATGTCAAAGCTAAAATAAAAGATTTAAGCACAGGTTTGCCTTCCAAAGTTTTAGCTGACGGGAGAACTTCTCAACTTACAATTGTCCCTTTCTACGACAGAACAGAATTAATTCAAGAGACATTGAACACGCTCAATGAGGCCTTAACTCTTGAAATATTGATCACCATTTTTGTCATTGTTATCATGGTGTTCAATTTGAGAGCATCTGTATTAATCTCTGGCCTATTGCCCATTGCTGTCTTAATGGTGTTTGTAGCTATGAAATACTTTGAGGTCGATGCTAATATTGTGGCTTTATCGGGAATAGCCATCGCCATAGGGACTATGGTTGATGTTGGCATTATATTATCCGAAAATATCGTTAGACATCTGGATGAGCATGGCGATAAACTGAGTATCAACACCGTTGTTTACAATGCTACTACCGAAGTTTCTGGGGCCATCCTAACGGCAGTAACCACAACAATAATTAGTTTTATTCCAGTATTTACAATGATTGGCGCAGAGGGTAAATTGTTCAGACCATTGGCATTTACCAAAACCATGGCCTTATCAGCTTCAATTATAGTCGCCCTATTTTTAATACCGCCAATCGCCGCATTTATTTTCAAGAAAAGGACATTCAAACCACGAATACGACTAATAGCTCATGGCTTATTGGGTTTAATTGGCTTGGGCACAATCGTTTGGGGTCAAATTATGGGCTTGCCACTATTGGCCTTTGCCTTGATTGGTGTGATGTTTCAATCGGGTAAAATCACAGCATCTCAATCCAAACTACTGCATATTGCAATCACCGTATTTACAATTGTTTTACTTCTTGCAGACTATTGGCGGCCACTAGGATTCGATCGCTCCATAAGTATCAACTTACTGTTTGTGGCGCTGATTTGTTTTGGACTTCTCGGTTTGTTTTGGGTATTCCAAAGACGCTATACCCGGATTTTGAAATGGGCGCTTAACAATAAGTTGCTTTTCCTATCTGTACCAACCGCTGTGGTCATTTTCGGATTTCTTATCATGCGTCAAACGGGCAAAGAATTCATGCCTTCGCTCGATGAGGGCTCATTTTTACTCATGCCAACCTCCATGCCTCATGCGGGCATTGAAGAGAACAAGCGGGTATTGCAACAATTGGATATGGCCGTAATAAGCATACCAGAAATTGCTACGGTTGTGGGAAAAGCTGGTCGAATTGAATCGGCTTTGGATCCCGCACCCTTATCGATGTACGAGAATATCATTATCTATAAGTCTGAATACACACAAAATAATCAAGGTGATCCGCAAAGATTTAAAGTCAATGCTGATGGGGTTTTTATGCTAAAAGATGGCAGCCTTGCCATCAATCCAAATGTAGAAGTGAGCAATCATAAGGACTATATAGGTCAGGTCAAAACCAACCCTTTTGAAGTATCGGCAGATCTTCTGATTGAGGACAAGGATGGCGAATATTACCGAAATTGGCGTCCCGAGATCAAATCCACGGACGATATTTGGACCGAAATTGTCAAGGTCAGTAAGTTGCCTGGAGTTACCACTGCTCCAAAACTGCAGCCCATAGAAACCAGACTGGTAATGCTTCAAACTGGAATGCGCGCCCCAATGGGAATTAAAGTCAAAGGACAAAATTTGGAGGATATCGAAGCGTTTGGACTGGAGCTAGAAAAGGTTTTAAAAGAAGCCGAAGGAGTAAAAGCCGAAGCTGTATTTGCCGATCGTATTGTAGGCAAGCCCTATCTTATCATAGATATCAACCGTGAAAAATTAGTTCGATACGGGTTATCTATCGATCAAGTACAGCAAATATTAGAAGTAGCGGTAGGAGGAATGGTACTGTCCCAAACAGTAGAGGGAAGGGAGCGTTACGGCATTAGAGTGAGGTACCCGCGTGAGGAACGCTCTACCCCGGAAGATTTGGGAGATATTTATATTCCCGTTGGCAAAGGCACACCTATCCCCTTAAGCGAAGTAGCCCAGATTACCTATGAAAAAGGGCCGCAAGTCATTAAAAGTGAGGATACTTTTTTAGTGGGTTATGTACTCTTTGACAAATTGGTCAACTATGCCGAGGTCAATGTTGTTGAAAACGCTCAGGCTCTGATTGAAAAGAAAATTGAAGCTGGAGAGTTGCTTGTTCCTAAAGGGGTGAATTACGAATTTACAGGAACATACGAAAACCAATTAAGAGCCGAAAAGACATTGAGCGTTGTAGTCCCATTAGCGCTATTAATTATTTTTATCATTCTTTACTTTCAATTCAGATCCGTTGGCACATCTCTCATGGTATTTTCAGGAATTACAGTAGCTTTTGCCGGTGGATTTATTATGATTTGGCTCTATGGTCAAGATTGGTTTTTGAATTTCAATTTCTTAGGAGAAAATATAAGAGGTCTTTTCCAGATTCAACCAATCAACCTAAGCGTAGCGGTATGGGTTGGCTTTATCGCACTATTTGGCATAGCAACTGATGACGGAGTTATAATGGCCACCTATTTGAAACAAAATTTCGAACGGATGCGTCCTCAAAACATAAGCGAGGTGCACGCAGCAATTATTGACGCTGGACAAAAGCGTATTCGGCCATGTTTGATGACAACAGCTACAACCCTTTTGGCGCTGCTACCTATTCTAACATCCACTGGACGTGGCTCCGATATTATGATTCCTATGGCCATACCTAGTTTTGGCGGGATGGCATTTGCGCTCATTACCTTGTTTGTTGTTCCAGTGCTATACAGTTGGAAGGCGGAATTCGATTTAAAAAGATTACAGAAATGAAGAAGAATTATAGCCTGATATTACTGGCCGTTTTTACTGTGCATTTTACACACAGTCAAGATTTGATGTCCTATATTCAAGAAGCTGAAGCTAATAATTTGGAACTGAAAGCTCTTGGGTATAAACATGACGTCGCATTGGAGAAAATCAATGAAGTGAATACTTTACCCGATACGGAATTGGGGATCGGTGTTTTTGTCAGTGAACCAGAAACCAGAACCGGAGCCCAAAAAATGAGATTTTCACTCAAGCAAATGATGCCGTGGTTTGGCACTATCACAGCCAGACAAAATTATAGTTCAACAATGGCAACTGTTGCCTTCGAGAATTTAGTATTGGCTCAACGAAAATTGAGAATGGCCGTTGCGCAATCCTATTACAAGCTTTACGCCATACAATCAAAAAAAGACGTTCTTGAAAACCACATTCAGCTTGTTGAACGCTATGAAACTATTGTCCTAAATAGCGTCGAGGTTGGACAGACCTCTTTAGTTGATGTCTTGAAATTACAAATGAAGCGAGAAGAATTGCTGCGTCAAAAAGAACTGCTGGAGCAAAATTTTTGGAAAGAACAAGCCGCTTTTAACTTGCTATTGAACAGAGACAGTGGCGTCACGGTAGCGGTCGTGTCTGACTTGAAGTTACCTGCACAAGATCGCGTAGTTGATACATCAACCTTAGACCTGCACCCAGAGTTGGTCCAATTCGATCGGCTCTATGCCTCGGTTACCGATTCCGAATTAGTCAATAAAAAAGAAGCTGCACCGACCATAGGGTTTGGACTAGATTATATCAATGTAGAAGCGCGTCAGGGCCTTGACTTTATTGACAATGGCAAAGACATTTTGATGCCTATGTTCAGTATTAGGCTTCCTATTTTTAATCACAAATACCGTTCAAAAACCGTTCAAAACAGTCTCAAGCAAGACGCTTTATTGGCTGAAAAAAGTAACAGAAAAAATCAACTCACCACAATTTTAATTGCCGCACTATCGGAGCGACAAATAGCAAAAATCAGTCACGACACCTATACCTCGAATATTGAAAAAGCTGAATTCAGTCTTGATCTTTTAATAAAAAACTTCGAAGTTCAAAACAAAAATTTTACAGACGTATTAGACCTTCAAGAGCTTTTATTAAACTTAGAAGTCTCAAAAATTGAAGCTGTACAAAGCTACTATTCACAATCAACAATCATTAATTATTTAAGCAATCAATAAACCATCAAAAATTAAAACTCATGAAAACACAAACAAAAACCCTTGGACTCATGGCATTAACAGCCATTGCATTGTCTTTGACTTCCTGTAAAGAAACTAAAAAAGAGGAACAAGCAACTACCCCAACCAATGTCAGTAACAGCAGTACTTATATCGATCACTATATGAGTCTTAAGGACGCCTTGGTAGGAGATGACAGCGTTTCGGCTAGTATTCATGCCAAGACTTTAGCTAACTCTGTGCAAGAATTGGACGTTACGTCCTACGAGTTGAAGGACGAGCGCAACTTTGTATTAACAGTCAAAAAAGTCGCCAAAAACGCATCCCAAATTCCAAATGCAGATATTGCTTTACAACGATCACTTTTTGAAGCTATTACCAATGATATGATTAATCTTATTAAAATCACCGGGGCTTCATCGATTGTATATGTGCAATATTGCCCTATGTACGAACAAGGTCAGGGTGGGTATTGGTTAAGCCAGAATGAGGCGGTTAAAAATCCACTCTTCGGCAGTATGATGCTCAATTGTGGGAGGGTGACTGACACCTTAAAATAGTATCAGTCATATCCCTATATGGGGGGCATCGCCTTCCGGGAAATAAATTAATAATCTTATGTTATGAAAAAAAATAATTTAACCATAGTCATCGCAGTCATACTTGGTCTTGTAGGCGGGTATGTCCTATTCGCTCCAAATAGTTCTCACCAAGCAGAATCTCATGATCACGCGGATACTGCCCCCCAGAACCAGAAGTGGACCTGTTCAATGCACCCCCAAATCATGCAAGACAATCCTGGTCAATGTCCGCTCTGCGGCATGGATTTGATCCCAGTCGATAATGATATGGGGGGGCTTCAGCCTAATCAATTCAGTATGAGTGAACATGCTATGGCTTTGGCTAATGTCCAGACCACAGTTGTAGAGGAGCGACCTACTGACTCGAACACCATGCAGCTCTCTGGAAAGATTACCGCTAATGAGTCCTTAAATAGCGTGCAATCGAGTTATTTCAATGGCCGCATTGAAACGCTTGATATAAATACTACTGGCGAGACTGTGAGACGAGGTCAAAAACTAGCAACGATTTATTCCCCTGAACTGGTTGCGGCTCAGCAGGAGCTACTCACCTCAGCTGGTTTGAAAGAAACACAGCCAGAACTCTATTCAGCGGTACGCAATAAATTGAAGATTTGGAAGCTCACCGAAGCTCAAATTCAAAGCATGGAGAAGTCGGGTAAAGTGATGCATTTTACACCAATTTATGCCAATACGACGGGGACAGTAATCGAAAAACTAGTCAATAACGGAGACTATGTTAAAGCTGGTCAACCGCTATTTAAAATAGCCAATTTGAATACAGTATGGGCCGAGTTTGACGCTTACGAAACCCAAATTCCTGGATTGGAAATAGGTCAAAAAATCACCGTATCGACCAACGCTTATAAGAACGATTTTAGAGAGGCTAAGATCACCTTCATTGAGCCGACCTTAAATACTTCGACAAGAACAGTGTTAGTCAGAGCAGAGATGTCCAATAGCAAAGGAACCCTCAAGCCAGGAATGTTCGTCAATGGTTCTGTGAAAGGCTTAAACGCCTCATCCGCAAAAGAACTGTTAGTTCCATCAACTGCTGTAATGTGGACGGGGAAACGATCAATAGTTTACGTGCAGCCCGATAACACACAGCCCATGTTTGAGATGCGAGAGGTCAATTTAGGACCCTTGGTTAATACTAATTATACCATTTTATCGGGTCTGCAAGCTGGAGAAACTATAGTAACTAACGGCACATTTACTATAGACGCTGCGGCCCAACTCAATGGAAAAAGCTCCATGATGAACCACAAAGCTTCCCAATCAATGGATAAAATGGTCGTTCCTCCTGATTTTCAAAAGGAGCTCTCTCAAATAATCATTCCTTACATGAGTTTGAAAGATGCCTTAGTGGCCGGCGATCCAGTAGCTGGAAAAAAAGCAGCAATTGATTTGGTTGAAAAACTAAAAAAAGAAGGTCAATCGGCGCTATCAGCAAAATCCTCAAGCTTTTGGAAAGCAAAAAAAGACTTGCTTGTGTCAATGGCACAAAATTTATCTAAAGCAGAGGTGTTGGCCTCTCAGAGAAAGCAATTCATAGAGCTATCTCAGGAGATGATTGCGGTTGTAGAATTATTCGGAATTGGACAATCTGTTTACCATCAATTCTGCCCAATGGCTAATAATAACGAAGGAGCCGGTTGGTTGAGTTTTGACAAATCAATCAAAAATCCCTATTTTGGAGAAGTTATGTTAAGCTGCGGCAAAATCATAGCAGAACTGGATTAACCTAAAAAACACATCTATGAAAACCTATAAAGTTTGTCAAAGCTGTAGCATGCCAATGAAAAAAGACCCCCAAGGCGGGGGAACTAATGCAGACGGAACCAAAAGCAATATGTACTGTTCGCTGTGCTATGGAAATGGTAATTTTTGGAATTCAGAAATTGATTCAGCCGAAGAGATGCGTGAATTTGTGAAAGTCAAACTTAAAGAAATGGGCTTCCCCGGTTTTTTGACTGGTTTTTTTACGCGTGGTATTCCTAAATTGGAGCGATGGAAAAAATAGTAATAGAACATTAACCAAGCGCTTGATTTAAATTATTCAAGGGGCATTTGCCCCTTTTTGATTTTTTGTACATTTGAGAAGAATTGCTCCAAAATCTATTCTACCGCCATGACGCCAATAATCAATCTTTTTTTTGATGCCTTTGCAGGGTCATAGCAACTTGTCCTATCGTGTCACTGTGGAAGAATAGAATGAGGCTTTAATCATTCTAACAAATGGGAAATCAAAATGTCCATTCCAAATTCGGCAAAAAGGAACGTCTTGTTTTTGTCCATCATCTGCTTTCCGATATTGCAGCCTTAGAAAAAATGTTGAAAAAAGGCTTGATTGAGTCTGGAATAGCTCGCATTGGTGCAGAACAAGAATGTTTTATAGTCGATCAACATTGGAGACCAGCAAAAAAAGCAACGGCCCTACTATCAGCCCTAGATGACACCCATTTTACTACAGAAATTGGCAGGTTTAATTTAGAGATCAACCTCGATCCCGTTGAGCTTAAAGCTAGGGCGTTCTCCATCGTGGAAAATCAACTTGTGCAACTCCTCGAAAAGGCCAAGCAAAAAGCCAGAGATCAGCATTGCAATCTCATATTGACCGGTATTTTGCCAAGTCTATCCAATAGAGATTTGACTTTGGAAAACATGACCGAATCACCCAGATACTTTTTGCTCAACGACCGCTTAAAAGAACTTAAAAGAGGTGATTTTATAATCCATTTAGCCGGACTTGACGAAGTCACCATCCACCACGATTCTGTTATGTTCGAAGCGTGTAATACCAGTTTTCAGATGCACCTTCAAATCGATCCTGATGAGTTCGCAGCCAGTTATAATTGGGCGCAAGCCATATCGGGACCAGTGCTTGGAATGTGTGTCAACTCTCCTATTCTTTTTGGCCGAGAACTGTGGAGTGAAACACGAATTGGTCTTTTTCAGCAAAGTGTTGATGTTAGACCCTTTTCCCGCAATTTACTCAATAAAACGGCCAGGGTGTCATTTGGAGACTCTTGGCTCCGTGGAAACGTTGTAGATTTTTTTAAAAATGAAGTTTCTAACCACAAGATGATCATGTCCAAAAATATTTCCAAAACCGCCTTAGAACAATTGGCCGCTGGACAAATACCAAGATTAGATGCTCTCAACTTGCATAATGGAACCATTTATCGGTGGAATCGGGTTTGTTATGGCCTAGGAAATGGACAAGCTCATTTAAGAATAGAAAACCGCTATCTGCCGTCGGGCCCAACAGTTATCGATGAGATGGCCAATTTTGCATTTTGGATTGGACTGATGAAAGGCATGCCTGCCTCATATCAGGACATAACGAAAGTTATGGATTTTGCCGACGCCAAAACCAATTTTATGAAAGCAGCCCGAACAGGCTCAGAATCCATAATGACCTGGATGGGGGAAAAAATACCATTGACTGAACTCGTGAAAAAGAAGTTGTTACCCATGGCTAAACAAGGATTAGAATGCATGAATATTGATACTACCGATATCGATAGACTTCTTGGAATTATTGAAGAGCGCACTTCATATAGAACACCTGCTCAATGGTCGGTAGATCATTTTAGACGTTTGAAAAAAACCATGAAACCCGATGTTGCCGCATTGTATTTGACCAAGTTGATTCACGCCAATCAGAAGGAAAATATTCCTGCTCATTTATGGCCATCACTTGTAGGGAACCAAAAAATATTAGGGCTAGCTACTGAGGTGGGTCATATCATGTCAACTCAAGTTTATACTGTTTTTCCAGAAGACAGCGCTGAACTCATTTTTACTGTGATGAGCTGGAAAAATATCCATCACTTGCCTGTGGTGGATCAGTCGGAATACTTAATGGGTCTTTTGACTTGGAATCACATGGAAAAGTTTAGAGAGGAAACCAGCAACCCAAAACACAATTTAACCGTTGGCGATGTGATGCTTAAATCAGTGATTACTGTTGAACCAAATACGAAATTAAGTATTGCTAAATCCATTATCAACAACAAACAGATAGGCTGTTTACCTGTAGTTCACTTTAAACAATTGGTAGGCATTATAACCTTAAAAGATTTGTACCCCAATAGCAATGATTAAGCTTCATAGTCCTACACTCAACAAGACAATTAATGTAAATCGATTGATTGGATCAATCAAAGGAGACCCCAGTGGTCCATGCCTCATCTTTTTTGGCGGCATTCATGGGAACGAACCATCAGGTGTTTTTGCTTTACATCAAGTCTTGGGTAAATTAGAGCGATCCAGAGCAAAAATAAGAGGAAGCGTCTATGCGCTAGCTGGGAATTTAGTTGCGCTAGAACTGTCTCAACGTTTCTTTCAAGAAGACCTGAACAGAATGTGGCAGTCCAGCAGACTAAGAAAGTTGCAAAACGGAGATATTGACCCTCACAATAAGGACATGGTAGAACAACAAGACCTGATTGAAGTACTATCAGACATTTTTAAAACAGAAAATGGACCATTTTATTTCTTTGATCTCCACACTACTTCAAGTCGATCGATTCCATTTCTAACGGTAAATGATAGCCTTTTGAACAGGCAATTTACCCAGCAATATCCAGTCCCAATAATATTGGGGATTGAGGAGTTTTTAGAAGGCCCTCTTCTGAGTTATTTGAACGAATTGGGGTATATCTCCTTTGGATTCGAATCGGGACAACACGACGCTTTAGAGTCTGTTGAAAACCATATGGCCTTTATCGAATTGTCCCTGTTTTACAGTGGATTGATGGAAAAAAATACTGCTGATTTTACCCAATCCTATAAAAAATTGTATCGAGCGACAGGCGGGCATCAAGGTATTTACGAAATTTATCAAAAACATGAAATTGCTTGCAATGAGTCATTTGAAATGCGCCCAGGCTATTCCAATTTTCAAAAAATTAAAAAAGGTGATGTATTGGCCATGTCTAACGGACATCCAATTATATCGAAGCAAAATTCTATAATCTTTATGCCACTCTATCAGGATCAGGGAAACGATGGTTATTTCAAAATCAAAAAAATCCCTAAGGTCTTTCTTTGGCTTTCTTCCCTGCTTCGAAAATGTAAGTTGGATCGCATACTCCCCTTTTTGCCGGGAGTTCATTGGCATTCTAAGCGCAAAGATGAGTTGATTGTAAATAAGCGTATCGCCTTCCTATTCACCCGTCAATTTTTACATCTTTTAGGCTATAGAAGCAAGACCTTAGATCAAACACATCTAATCGTCAAAAATCGAGAAGGTGCTTCAAGAAATAAGGACTATAAAAATGAATCTTGGTATTGAGTTATTGGGCCAAACCTTAACTGCTATGTCACCTGATCTGTAACTACCTTATAGGTAGGGTCTTCAAAAACATTGACGTCAATTATTTCTGACGCATTTTCGAGTAATTGCAGACAATCCACGCTCAAATGCTTCAAGTGCACTTTCTTTCCTTCCTTGAGATAGCGTTCAGTTAATCTATTTAAGGCCTCAATAGCTGACATATCTACGACCCGGCTTTCCGCGAAATCAATAATGACCTCCGAGGGGTCGTTGATAATATCAAATTTATCATTAAAAGCACTGATTGACCCAAAAAATAGTGGGCCATAAATTTCATAGTGCTTTACGCCATTGGAGTCAATATGTTTTCTGGCGCGAATTCTTTTGGCATTATCCCAAGCAAAAACTAAAGCTGCTATGATCACTCCAATAATGACCGCCAAAGCCAAGTTGTGCAGTAAAACCGTAACCAAAGTGACCATAACCATAACGAATACATCGGATTTAGGCATTTTGTTAAAGGTCCTCAGGCTCGCCCACTCAAAAGTTCCAATAGACACCATAATCATCAACCCTGTTAGGGCAGCCATTGGAACTTTCTCGATGAGGCTGGATCCAAACATGACAAAACACAACAACATCACTGAAGCGACAATACCAGATAAACGGGCTCTTGCGCCATTGGAAACGTTGATTAAACTCTGTCCGATCATAGCGCAACCACCCATTCCTGAAAACAATCCTGAAAGGATATTTGCCATCCCTTGCGCTAGAGATTCTTTATTGCCTCTGCCTCGTGTTTGAGTAATCTCATCAACAATATTTAAGGTTAATAAACTCTCAATGAGACCAACACCTGCCACAATAGCCGCATAGGGAAATACAAGAAACAAAGTCTCCAAGGTCATAGGGACATTGGGGAGATGAAATGGGGGAAAGCCTCCACTAATAGAGGCAATATCACCTACGGTTTTTGTATCTATCCCAAAAAAAGTGACCAAACCAAAAATGACTAAAATCGCAGTAAGAGAGGCAGGAATAGCTTTAGTGAACTTGGGTAAGCCATAAATAATAGCCATGGTAAGCAGAACTAGTCCGAGTAAAATACCCAACGGCATGCCGCTCATCCATTGCCCGCTAGCGTCTTTAAATTCATTTAACTGGGACATAAAAATAATGATGGCTAAGCCATTGACAAAGCCAAAAATAACTGGTTGTGGGACTAATCTGATAAACTTGCCTAATCTCAATATGCCCGCCATCAATTGAAAAACTCCAGCTAAAATAACGGTAGCAAAAATATACTCCACCCCATGGGACTTTGCCAACACAACCAATACCACAGCAACTGCCCCTGTCGCGCCAGAAATCATCCCTGGACGACCTCCAAATACCGAAGTAATCAATCCCATAACAAAGGCAGCATATAAACCAGTTAAGGGGGACAATCCAGCAATAAGCGCAAAAGCAACGGCTTCGGGCACTAAAGCTAAGGCTACTGTAATCCCGGACAGAACCTCGGTTTTGTAATTGACACTTTGAGAAAAATCAAATAAGTTCAAATATTTTTTCATAATATATTTTTTTAGAAAATCAATCCTATCCAAAGCATATGACAGGATTTTGACCCTCGCCTAAACTATCAAAATATGTTGGACTCGATTTTAATTTTTCTGCAATCCACGTTTCATTGTTTTGAAAAACCGTTTTAATATTCATCTATCTCATATTTTAGAGCCTTCGTTCTAGCGATTGCCAGCCTCCACCATTATACACTGCTGAAAAACCATTAGATGTCAAAATTGATTTGCCAGAAGCGCTTCGCATGCCCGAAGCACAACAGGTAATGATTATTTGATCTTTTTTTAAATGCTTCATCTCTGTGGCCAAAACATTGAGCGGTATATTTTTTGCCCCCTTAATGTGACCTGACTGAAATTCGGCTTGCGACCTCACGTCGATAATAAGGGCTCCCGACACCATCAAATCACGAAAGTCGGTTTTAGGACCAAATCCAAACCATTTTTTGAGTAAAGTAATCATTTGATGAATTTATAAGCGCTGTAAAAATAATACAACTCCTAGTGCCAAACTAGGTAATTCACGATTAGATCATCGCGTCCTTTCCAAAAAATGAAAGTAATAATTAAAATAAAAATTACTTTTGATTAAAATTAATTCTCTTGAACACTAAACTATTTTTCGTATTTCATTTAAGTTTTCTAGTTTTCACTTACGCGCAAATCAACCCCAATCAAATCGAGATTATCCGGGACAGCTATGGGGTGCCGCATATCTACGCTCCAACGGATGCCGAGGTAGCCTATGGCTTGGCTTGGGCGCAGGCTGAAGACGACTTCCAAACCATACAGACTGCCTATTTGGCTGGCAATGCGCTTCTGAGCAAAAAATTGGGACTCAAAGGGGCTTCGGCAGATTTTCTCACCCAATTTATTGGAGCAAAAAATACTGTCAACCGCCTATACAATACCTTAAGTCCAGCGTTTTTAAGGGTATTGAAAGGGTATTGTCTTGGATTGAATGCCTATGCTGAACATCACCCCAAAGAAGTGATTCTCAAGGAATTGTTTCCTCTCGGTCCGAAAGAATTATTGGCCTACACCCAACTACAACTTTTTATATCCAATGGCGCTGACCAACTGGTGAGCGCCATTGTCAATAACGAGCTGCCAGTTTATACACCACAAATTGAGAATGACACCAAAGGATCGAATTTGATAGCCATTAGTCGAAGTCTCAGTGGATCAGAAGATACATTTTTGGCCATTAACACTCACCAGCCTTTGGAAGGGCCCATGTCATGGCTCGAAGCACATTTGGTTAGCGAGGAAGGCACTAACATCATTGGAGCCACATTTCCAGGAGCACCTTGTTTGTTTACGGGAGCCAATGAAAATCTTGGCTGGACTCATACCGTCAATTATCCCGATAAGGCAGACGTTTACGCCTTGGAATTAGATGCCAAAAATAAAAATGTTTATTATGTCGATGGCAAAGCTTATAAACTTCAAAAACACAAGGCCAAAGTATTTGTCAAGGTACTTGGAATTCCAGTCCCTGTAAAGAAAAAATACTACACCAGTATTTATGGTCCTACACTTAAAAACCGCAGCGGCACATTTTCTGTGAGAACACCTAGTACAACCAATATTAATGCCGTAGAACAATGGTGGCATATGAATAAAGCGAGCTCCTTTTCTGAATTTTATGCAATTTTGAAAATGAATGCCCTTCCCGGATATAATATCGGTTACGCCGATCGCAATGATACTATATTTTATATTTCAAATGGGAAAATTCCCAAAAGAAACGAGAAATATGATTGGACAAAGGTGGTTCCTGGCAATACCATGGCCACCTTGTGGGATACTTACTACAACACTGAAGATTTGCCTCAGGTGGTCAGTCCAAAAGCCGGTTTTGTATACAATGCCAATCACAGTCCATTCAAATCAACAGCCAGTGATGAAAATCCAAAGGCCGAGGATTTCTCTAAAACAATGAATTACGAAACCTATGACAACAATAGATCAACACGGTTGTTGGCCTTACTAGAAGCTCAAGACACCATTAACTTCAATAGCTTTAAAACCATCAAATACGACCATCAATTACCAACCCCTTTGCGTTACAATTTCATGGATATCAATGTGCTTTTTGATATGAATCCTCGCGACTATCCTGATGTAGCCGACATATTGGAGCCTATTCAACAATGGGATCGTCAAGCCGATGCTGACTCCTTTGGCGCAGGATCCTATGCTATTTTATACTATCAACTCAATGCCTTTTATAATCAGTTAGATACGGACAGAGTCTTTTCTTCAGACTTAATAGCCCAAGCTCTTCGAAAGGCCAAAGACTATATGATGACCTATTTTGGTACAACTAAAATTAAATTAGGTGAATTTCAACAATTAGTTCGTGGCGATAAGGTATTGCCCATATTTGGGCTTCCCGATGTGGTAACAGCCATGCGAGGTGATCCTTATAAAAATGGTCGCATCAGAATTACCCATGGAGAATCTTATATTGGATTGGTGCGATTCACCCCCGAAAAAACCTATTTCGAGTCGGTGTTGTCTTACGGTAACAGCCGGCGACCAGAAAGTCCACATTACAATGACCAAATGGAGCTGTACGCCAATTTTAAAACAAAACCCATGTCATTTGACAAGGCTGAAGTTTTAAAATCAGCGGTTAGCATTTACCATCCTAAATAATTCAAACAGCCTCAGTTGTTTGAACCGAGGTGGTTATTCCAATTATTTTTCTGGTGAAAGGAAGCTGAGGCAATCGCCAAAACTTTTAAATATCCTATCGTTTGGAACCAAATTGGGTATAATCTCTATTTTCTCTAAAAGGACCGA
>Ga0209136_1000599_pt1 | contig 25596 bp, 13 predicted proteins | sample SaaInl0LU_22_DNA_FD_184640 | JGI IMG/M metagenome (GOLD analysis project Ga0209136, IMG submission 184640) | Marine microbial communities from expanding oxygen minimum zones in the Saanich Inlet - ESP_90LU_22_DNA (SPAdes) (version 2) | ecosystem: Environmental > Aquatic > Marine > Intertidal... | reverse complement strand
GAATAAACAGAGGCTTTAATTGGAATAATAGTTTCCTGATTTAGACCGTTGCTTTTAAAATTAATATAACTTAAGAAATCACCTGAATTACTTGGTGTATATTCCAAATTGACAACTTTAGAAGAATTAACATCTATAGTTAATGAAAATTGAACATCTAAAGAAATTTTATTTGTATCAAAAATAGCTTCATCAATCACTAATGAAGCCTGACCATTATTAGTTAATCGAAAAGATCTTTCAGCAATTTGTGTTAAGGGAATACTTCCAAAATTTATTTCATTAACATCAATGTACAAATTAGATGTTTTAATACTAAATATACCATTTTGGATAGCTGTTAAAATATTTTCTTGCTCATTATTTGTTATATAAGCATTTGATATTTCTAAATCAAAAAATCCATTATTTACAATTGGTTTAAATTTAAATTTAAACAACTCTCCTGAAGATCCAACAAAATTTTTATTTTCAAAAGAATAACTTATAAATCTAATTTTGTTTCCTATTAAACTACTTGTAATTTCGTGACCATCAAATCGAGCTTCATTTTTAATAATTGAATTTGGAACAAACTCTAAACCTTCAGGTATTAAAAGATCAAATTGAAAACCATTAAAATCCTCTAAATTTTCTATATAAACAGGAATTTCTACTTCTACATCTTTTTCTGAACTTGCGGTTCCGATACGGAGTATATTTTTAGTATATATGTTAGCTAACAAATTTATTTTTTGTTGATTTCTTTCAATATCATTGTCATTATTGGTAAAAATTAATTCTTTAGAAACATTTCCTTTAACTGAACTATCTAATTCTACTTTTAACGAATAAGTATCGTTTGCTGGTATGATGATAGGAAAATTATCTTCAAATTTAAATGGAAAAATATTTGTGGAACTATTAAGTTCTAAAGATTGATTTCCTTTATTTTCTATAATTAAGTTTCTAAAGTTAGATTCTCCTAATAGAACGTTTCCAAAATCTACTAAAGTATCAGGTATCTCCATTTTAGCACCTAATACCGTTAATATACCATTTTCACTAGTTACGTTTACTTCTTCACCACCTGGTGAAGAAGCTCGAATATTATAGAGTTCAAAATCATAAGAACCAGGATTAGTTTTTGACTTAAACTCTAAATTAACTAATGCTCCTGAGTTTTGATTTAAAGTAGCATTATTCATTGAAAAAATTACAACTCTCAAAACGTTTTCAGAAGGATTACCAAAAGATACCTGATGATCTTCTGCCCTTAATTCATCGAGTGCATGATCATCCAATTCGACGAATTCATTATTGTTATAATTTATATCAAATTGTAAAGCAGATATTGGATCTGAATTCTGTAACTCAACAGCAATTTTAAATACTGTTGAGCTTGCTACTTCTTTGGATTCTACAACAAGTTTATTTTGTGAAAAAATGGTATTAGTAGAAAAAAGAACAAAAAATAAAAATATATTATATCTCAAAATTATTTCTTTATAATTAATCTTTTAACCTCACTACCTAATATAGCCTTATTATTGTATTTTTCAATTCGCATAAAATAAACGCCTTGCGATAGAAAAGAGATATCTATAAAGGTCTTTTGTTTACCTGAAACATTTTTAATCTTTTTACTAGACCAAACTTGAGAGCCATTTAAACTATATACCTTAAGAGAAATCTCATCTATTTCTTTTGTTAAATTATGAATTAGATTCATTTGTCCATTAGAAGGATTCGGACCAAGAGTTAAAATTTCTATTTGATCGGAAACATTAGGTTTAAATAAGGCATTTAATGTTAAACCTTTTAAAGCGGCAACTGCTGATTTATTAGCATCCAAAACTACAGGGTCATTCTCGTTTTTAGTTAATAATTTTATTTTACCTGAACCAATAGCTGTTTCATTGAAACTATAAATTATTAGAGAATTATCACCATTTAAAACAAAATCTTTGTAAGAAAAATCTACTAACTCATCAGATAACTTAAAAGTAAAATCTTTATCAAAAACTAATTGCATCCCTGCGATTGCATTTTCAGAATTCACGTACAAGTCATTCCCTTCCCAAGAGAAAATAGCATCTCCAATTGGGGTGTTATCGTAATACGAATCTTTTTTTGTTTTTGACTGTAAATCTGCATTTAATATTAAGTCTACAATACCAACAATATCAATTACATCTATACTTTCATCATTATTAACATCAGTAGCTTTAAAAACAAAAGGTATCGGGTTTTTACCTAAGATGTAGTTAATGGCTACAACTAAATCTTGTGTTGTTACCTCAGTATTTCCATTAGCATCACCTAAAATTGCATTTACCTCACACCCATTAGTATCAACAGCAGCGCCAGCAGGAGTATTTGGACATAAATCTAGAGAATTTTCAACCCCATCTGAATCAGTATCTGAATCAATACCAGTTGATGTTACTTTAAACTGAACTGGTTCTGTAAAAGCTGAACTAGAATAAGAAGCATCAACAGATTGAACCGAATAATAGTATGTACCTTCTGGTAAGCTTAACTTCCATTTTAAATTATGCTCAACATTTCCTTTTTCTGCATCTTTTTTAATACCATTGCTATTGGCGTTTGAAGACATAATTTCTTCACCTCCTGGTGTTGTCCCAATTTTAATAGCATAAGTTAATCCTTCAGATGGTGTATGATCATCTGTAGCTGCATTCCATTCAAATTCTACTGGAATTTCTAATGAATTAACGTTATCTGAAAGCACTTTAACATCCTTTAAAACTGGAGTTGTCGGCGGATTATTAACCGTAAAAGATGCTCTCTGAAGATAGCTAGCAGCATTTTTTCCTTCATATTTTGGTCTTTTATTAGACGTAGAACTTTCTAATACCTCTGCAGATTGATTTCGTACATTTAGATAAGTTCTAAAAATATTATCATTTTGATTTTGATTTGTATCACTATTTTTTCCTGCAATAACAAAATCCAAATCACCATCTCCATCTAAATCTCCAAATTCAACTTCTGCTTTAATAATATCACTAACATCAAATACACTATCTACATATTGCTTTGTAACTGGGTCATACTCATTTAGTTTTGTGACATCACCATCACCTTGAAATGTTCCCGAGTATAATAAATCGGCATAACCATCACCATTAAAATCTCCAAGATCAATTTTACCTTCTCTCATAGGTGATAAACTATTTGGCAATCTAGAAAAAGTAGATGATCCATCTCTTAATGTATTGATATAAATTTCAAAAACATCACCATCTCTACTTTCTCCTGAAAATATAACATCTAAATCACCATCACCATCAAAATCAATAAAGTTTGTTGTACCATTTTGGACAGCAACTAAATTATTACTGGTTTGATTCAAGGTAAACTCACCACCTAGCTCTGTAATATTTTCATAAATATAACTTTGATAACCACTACCAAAAGACCATCCACTTATAATAAAGTCGATGTCTTGGTCATTATCATAATCTCCTAAATCATAAGAAGCGTTTTGTAAAGACGCTATTTGAGAAGAAACATCGTTAATTGTAAATGAATTATTATTATACTCATATACATATAATTTTGGCTCAGCATTTATAGAATTAGAAGACATACCTGCTAAAAATATTTCAGCTTTTCCATCATTATTTAAATCTACAATTCTAGCTTTTGCATTAAACAATCCGTCACCTACTCTTTGGCTTGAGTAGTTACCAGTAGATATTTCTATACTCTCATTATTACTTAGATAAATTATTAAATCAGAGTTTGAATTATTAACAGTGTTTACTAAAATATCGGCAATACCATCTCCATTAATATCTGATACCTCTGTATTTGTAACATTATTAATACCTGACAAAGGGTTATTATTATTTCAAATCTAATTTAATAATTATTGAAATTTTAGCATTTAAGGTTAACAATTTATTTTATACAAAAAAGACCGTTTATCTTTTGGATCTCTAATCCTTTTAATTAATTCAGGTTTGTAATTATTAAGATTTTTAATTAAAGAAGATCTTTTGGTTTTCTGTTTTTCATATTCTAAATGCTTAATTTCAAATATCTCATCCAAATCATTTTTTGTTAAGTAATGATCATTCTTTTTATAATTGTATATTAGTTTCTTAATAATGCTATTGTACTCTGTAAATTCCTCTTTTTTCTTAAAACGATAAATTGAATAAGAAAAAATTAGCATAAAAATTATTGCTGTAATAATTATAGGTAAATAAATGTTTGTAGATTTTTTAAATTCTGGTCCTATAACAGAGCTATTGAAATTAAAATTTTTTGGAGTAGTGTAAATTCTTGGTGACCAAGATGATAAATCTTGTTCAAATTTAACAGCATTTCTAAACATATTTGTCATGTCTGTAACTTTACTTACATCCCACATGCTTATATCTTGATTAAATTTAATGGCTTCAGCAAACATACCACCCATTAATTTAACATTAGAAACATCCCAATTCGACAAAGGTTTATTAAAATTCAAAGCATTATCAAACATACCACTCAAATTAGTAGCATTAGAAACATCCCAAGAATTAATATCTTTATTAAAAAAACTTTCAAAAAACATACCATTAAATAGTATACCTTTACTAACATTCCACTTAGATAAGTCTGTATTAAAACTTTTTGTACCATGAAACATGTCGTTAAAAAACTCTACGTTTTTTGTATTCCAATTACTAATATCCCCATTAAATTCTTCACAAAAACCAAACATCCAAGTCATATTGGTAACATTAGAAACATCCCAATGACTTATATTATCGTTAAATTTTTTTTTCTTAAAAAAAAGAAAACTCATATCAGTAACATAACTAGTAACAATATTTTCTAAAGACTCGTTGTTTTTTACCATTTTTTTTAATAGATGGTTATCAACTATTAAGTAAGAAGTATTGTTAAAAGTATAAGTTTCTCCAACTTTAGCATTTGCATTACATTTTATAGTAATGCCGTTATCATCTAAAAAAATTTTTGGTGAAATTTGTATTAAAAGAGTTAAAATTAAAAGCAGTTGCTTAAAAATCATTTTTTTTTGATTATTTATTTATAGTTTTCTAAAATATAAATTATATTAATTTAGAGTTTTGTTTTTAATGTTTTTTTTGGTTTTTTTGGTTTTTTACTAATTAAACCAAACGAATAAAAGGGTTTTTAAGCACTAAACTCAATGAATCTATAATACGCTCAGTATATTATAAACAAATTATTATCTGTAGAGTTGATGAGTAGCGCTACACAAAAATATTTTTTTTAACTTCTCAGAATTGAAAGTAGTTTAATAAGAATAGCATACAAGCATAATTAAAGAAATAAAATGCTGTTATATAGTGTACTCTTACTTATATCTTTTTTAAGTTTAAGTTAAAACGGGTAAAATTTAATCTACAAACTTCTATAACACATCTTTTAAAGGTTCTAAAATAGCTACTTTTTGTATTTAAACTCTATTCAAAAATTCAAAGATTCTTCTTTAATGTTTGAACTAACTTTATCAATAGATAACATCTTAATAAAACAGTTTTTTCAGTTCAACCACCTCTTTTACTTAAAAAACTGGCTTTTACATCTAAATAGTACGTAGAATTACAACGTAATTTAATTTTAGAAATAAAGGGAAAATTATAGATGAAAAAGATAATAAAAAAAGTCTCGAATTTTTGAGGCTTTTTTTTATTTATATAATTTTATTTTTCCATGATATAGTTCACTTCCCATTAAAAGCATCCATAGCATTTACAAAACCCTCTGTTGCAAAGATAAGTAAAACTTTTGCTGGATTGGAGGTCGTTCAATCTGTTGGCTTGTTTCTTCTTTACCCCATTCAACCAATACAAAATCTGCTTGACTTCATTTTGAAAAATTAGCTCCCACTCCAAATCGAAAACGTGCTTAATTATCTGTATTTAATTTTTATTAAATATCTTTTATTGGACTTAGAAGAAGAAAAACTATTGAAGGCTAACGTCTTTGGATAATCGTATTTTATGTAATATAGGAATCTAACAAGTATAACACAAGCAGTGCTATATATATATTAACTGATTGATTACCATTAATTAAAGTGATTAAAAGTGAATGGTAAGGAGTATTATGAGCGTGAGGAGCTACCTAGTGTTCTATTCCGCGATTTGCATAACAATTATATTATACATTAAAAACAATTTCCAAACTTTAAACTAATTATTTTTATTAAATTTAATTTAAGCTAATTCAATAAACAAAGTATCTTTGTAAAATGTTACACAAAGCAGGTTTTGTAAATATTATAGGGAATCCAAATGTTGGAAAATCAACATTAATGAATGCATTGGTTGGTGAAAAACTATCAATTATAACTTCAAAAGCACAAACTACAAGACACAGAATCTTGGGAATTGTTAACCATGAAGAATATCAGATCATATTTTCTGACACTCCAGGAATCATAAAACCAGCATACGAATTACAAACATCTATGATGGATTTTGTAAAATCTGCATTTGATGATGCTGATGTTTTAATTTACATGGTAGAAGTAGGTGAAAAAGAATTAAAGAATGAGGCATTTTTTAATAAGATTATTCACAGTAAAATACCTGTTATTTTATTATTAAATAAAATTGATAAATCAACAAAAGAAGAAGTTGATGAAAAAATAAAATATTGGAGAGAAAAAGTACCTAACTCATTTGTTTATGTGATATCTGCTTTAGAAAAATTTAATGTAGAAGCTGTTTTTTACAAAATAATTGAATTACTTCCAGAAGGCCCACCTTTTTATCCTAAAGATCAACTAACAGATAAATCTGAACGATTTTTTGTAAATGAAAAAATTAGAGAAAAAATATTAACTCATTACAAAAAGGAAATTCCTTATTCTGTTGAAGTTGAAACAGAAAGCTTTATAGAAGAAGATTCTATAATAAGAATTCGATCTATTATTATGGTAGAAAGAGATACTCAAAAAGGTATTATTATAGGACATAAAGGAACTGCCATAAAAAGAGTTGGTGCAGAAGCAAGAAAAGATTTAGAACGATTTTTTCAGAAAAAAGTATTTATAGAACTATATGTTAAAGTAAATAAAAACTGGAGAAGTGATAAAGATCAATTGAAACGATTTGGTTATAAAGATTAATTAATTTAATTATTAATAATTATAATAAAAAAAGTGAAGTTTAACAACTTCACTTTTTTTAATGTATTTATGTTATTCTAAATTTTATTTAAATACAACCTTCCTAGTCCCATAGTTAGTTGCATCAGAGAATACTTTTAACATCAAGATACCTGATTTAGCATTGATATTGAAATTGATTCTATTCTCACCTTCTGATAAGGTCTCTATATTTTGATATACAACCTTACCTGTTACATCAAATAAAACTACTCTTACTTTGTCTGTTTTTTTACTTGATACAATTATATTAACATCACCTTCTGATGGATTTGGATATACTTGTAACTCTTTTAATATTACATTATCATTATCTGTTACATCTGATGGTCTTGATACATTTACATTCACAGTTACTTCTGCTGTAGATGAATCTCCATTACCATCAGTAATCATATAACTAAATTTATCAACTCCTACGAATGATGGTGCTGGTGAATATTTTACTATATTTCCAACTAAATCAATCTTCGCTCCTTTATCTGTGTAAGCACCAAACAATGATATTGGATGAGTAGCATTTGCGCCATCTGTTCCATAAACATCAACACCATTTCCATTATCAACTAATATATTAATATCGTTATCTGTTGTGTTTACAAGAACAACTACAACATCATCTTGAGCTGTAGGCATATCATTAACTACAACTGCTTCTGTTACTGTTACTGTTACAGTTGCTGTTGATGTATCTCCTGTATCGTCTTTTATGATATAATCAAATGTATCTGTACCAAAGAAACCTGATGCTGGTGTATAGTCTACTTCTCCTGCATTTACAACAACTGTACCTCCTTGTGTACTTGTTGCTGATGGTAAGGTTAATGCATCTGAACTTGCTGCTCCATCAAAACCATAACTATCATTAGCTAATACATCTATACTAATCGCTCCACTGTCTTCTGTTGTACTTGCTACATCATCTACTGCTGTTGGTGTAGTAATCTCTGTTACTGTTACTGTTACTTCTGCTGTTGATGAATCACCATTAGAATCTGTAATTGTATAACTAAATACGTCTACACCTACAAAATCTGTTCTTGGAGAATATTTAACTGTAGTACCTACTAAGTCTATCTTACCTCCTAAGTCTGTATAAGAACCTGATAATGATATTGGGTGAGTAGCATTTGCGTTATCTGCTCCAAAATCATCTGCTCCAGATCCATTATCTAATAAAATACTAATAATATTATCTGTTGAGTTTTGAGTAAAACTTACTGCATCATCTTGTGCTGTAGGTACACTTGCTGAACTGATAGATGTTACTGTTACTGTTACTGTAGCTGTTGATGTATCTCCATCTAAATCCTTAATAACATAAGTAAAAGTATCTTGTCCAGTAAATCCAGATGCTGGTGTGTAATCTACCTGACCTGCATTTAAAACAACTGATCCTCCTTGTGTACTTGTTGCTGATGGTAAAATTAATGCATCTGAAGTCGCTGCTCCATCTGAGCCATATCCATCATTAGCTAATACATTTATACTCGTAACTCCACTATCTTGTACAACTATAACTGCATCTGCAACTGCTGTTGGCACAGATAACTCTGTTACTGTTACTGTTACTATCGTTATTGAAGTGTCTCCATTAGCATCTGTAATCATGTATTTGAAGCTATCTTCTCCTACAAAACCTGATTTTGGAGTGTATAAAATAACATCATCTGATGTAATTGGTGTACTATTAGTATCGATACTTACAGTTCCTAATTTATCACTATCTCCTAACAATGTACCATTTGGTAATGTTAAACCTTCATCAATAGCTCCATCTGTACCAAAATCATCATTTACTAAAACATCAATAATATTACCTGCACTATTCTGATATACTGAAGCAACATCTGGTTGTGCTATTGGTACTGTTAAACCATTAACTACAACTGCTTCTGTTACTGTTACTGTTACAGTTGCTGTTGATGTATCTCCTGTATCGTCTTTTATGATATAATCAAATGTATCTGTACCAAAGAAACCTGATGCTGGTGTATAGTCTACTTCTCCTGCATTTACAACAACTGTACCTCCTTGTGTACTTGTTGCTGATGGTAAGGTTAATGCATCTGAACTTGCTGCTCCATCAAAACCATAACTATCATTAGCTAATACATCTATACTAATCGCTCCACTGTCTTCTGTTGTACTTGCTACATCATCTACTGCTGTTGGTGTAGTAATCTCTGTTACTGTTACTGTTACTTCTGCTGTTGATGAATCACCATTAGAATCTGTAATTGTATAACTAAATACGTCTACACCTACAAAATCTGTTCTTGGAGAATATTTAACTGTAGTACCTACTAAGTCTATCTTACCTCCTAAGTCTGTATAAGAACCTGATAATGATATTGGGTGAGTAGCATTTGCGTTATCTGCTCCAAAATCATCTGCTCCAGATCCATTATCTAATAAAATACTAATAATATTATCTGTTGAGTTTTGAGTAAAACTTACTGCATCATCTTGTGCTGTAGGTACACTTGCTGAACTGATAGATGTTACTGTTACTGTTACTGTAGCTGTTGATGTATCTCCATCTAAATCCTTAATAACATAAGTAAAAGTATCTTGTCCAGTAAATCCAGATGCTGGTGTGTAATCTACCTGACCTGCATTTAAAACAACTGATCCTCCTTGTGTACTTGTTGCTGATGGTAAAATTAATGCATCTGAAGTCGCTGCTCCATCTGAGCCATATCCATCATTAGCTAATACATTTATACTCGTAACTCCACTATCTTGTACAACTATAACTGCATCTGCAACTGCTGTTGGCACAGATAACTCTGTTACTGTTACTGTTACTATCGTTATTGAAGTGTCTCCATTAGCATCTGTAATCATGTATTTGAAGCTATCTTCTCCTACAAAACCTGATTTTGGAGTGTATAAAATAACATCATCTGATGTAATTGGTGTACTATTAGTATCGATACTTACAGTTCCTAATTTATCACTATCTCCTAACAATGTACCATTTGGTAATGTTAAACCTTCATCAATAGCTCCATCTGTACCAAAATCATCATTTACTAAAACATCAATAATATTACCTGCACTATTCTGATATACTGAAGCAACATCTGGTTGTGCCACTGGTGGAGTTTGTGGAATAAATGAATCATCTACAGTAACTGTAATTAATACAGTACCAGTAGCTGTATCTCCATCTGCATCTTTAATTGTGTAAGTAAATGAATCTAAACCACTAAAGTCTGCAGCAGGTGTATAATCTACTTGCCCAGCATTTACAACAACTGTACCTCCTTCTGCTGTTGTTGCAGATGGTAATGTTAATGGAGTTACTGCATGAGCATTATTACCTCCAAAATCATCATTGGCTAATACATTTATGGTTGTTAATCCACTATTTTCTAAAACAGTTACTACATCATCTACTGCAGTAGGAGCAAAATCTTGTGTTACTGTTATTGTAACAGTCGCAACTGAAGCATCTCCTGTAGCATCTGTAATGGTATATGTGAATGAATCTGTACCAAAGAAACCTGTTCTAGGTGTATATAGCACATAAGTTTCTGCTATTAAATCTAACTTACCTCCATTATCTGTATAGGTACCAATTAACGCTAGTTTATCATCTGCATTGGCTCCATCTGTTCCATAACTATCATTATTGATAATTCTTAATTCGTTATTTTGACTATCTTGTGATACTGTGTAAGAATCATCTTTTGCCCAAGGTTTGCCTTGTTCTAGTACAAAAACAGTTCTAGTTCTTGTTCTTGTATTTCCTGAAGCATCAGTTACTGAATAAACTACTGGATAACAGCCTACATTGCCTAAATTTGGAGTTAAGGCTGAAGTATCTATAACAATATCTGCATCATCTACATCTAAATCAAACTCATCACTTGCAGTTGCCCCTAATTCTACATAAACTGCATCATTACCACTTATAATTTCTATTAATTGTGGGTTATCTCCTAATAATGTTAAAACTGGTTTTGTAGTATCTACTACCTCTACAGTTCTAGTAACTTCATCTGCTACATTTCCATTAGCATCTGTTACGTTATAGGTAACATTGTATGTACCTAAAGTACCAAAAGTATTGCCATCACTTGCACCTGCAATTGCTGCTGCTGCATCAATATTAATGGTTGCAGTTAATGCTGTATTATCATCATAATTATCTGTTGCAGTTGCTCCTAATTCTGAATAAACTTCATTATACTCTAATATTTGTGGATTATCGCCTACTAATGTAATAACTGGCTTAGTTGTATCTACTACATTAATTGTTCTTGTTACTTCATCAGCAACATTACCATTTACATCTGTTACGTTATAAGTTACAGTGTATGAGTCTACAATATTTATATTAACATCAGTTAAGTCAGTTACAAGACTTGCTGTAATATTTGAATCATAATTATCACTTACTGTAACTCCTGAATCTACATAAGGTGATCCTACCTCAATTGTTACTGTTGCATCACCTAATAAAGTAATAACTGGCTTAGTTGTATCTACTACATTAACCGTTCTTGTTACTTCATCAGCAACATTACCATTTGCATCTGTTACATTATAAGTTACAGTATAAGAGTCTACAATATTTATATTAACGTCAGTCAAGTCAGTTACAAGACTTGCTGTAATATTTGAATCATAATTATCACTTACTGTAACTCCTAAATCTACATAAGTTGATCCTACCTCAATTGATACTGTTGCATCACCTAATAAAGAAATTACTGGTTTAGTTGTGTCTACTACATTAACTGTTCTTGTTACTTCAATAGCATCATTGTTATTAGCATCTGTTACATTATAAGTTACAGTGTAAGAATCTACAACATTTGTGTCAACATTAGTTGCGTCTATAACTATATTTACAGAAATATTACCATCTAAATTATCAGATGCTGTTGCATTTAATTCTGAATAAGGTGTACCAACTTCTATTACTTGAGGGTTATCTCCTAATAAAGTAATCACTGGTTTGGCAGTGTCTACTACATTAACTGTTCTTGTTACTTGGTCTGCAACATTACCTGCTGCATCTGTTACATTATAAGTTACAGTGTATGAGTCTACAACATTTGTATTTACTGTAGATGAGTTTATTACTATAGTACCAGAAATATCGCCATCTTTATTATCAGATGCAGTTGCGTTTAATTCTGAATATGCTGTACCAACTTCTATTACTTGAGGATTATCTCCTAATAAAGAAATTACTGGTTTAGTAATATCGTTTACTGTTACAGAAAACTGACTTGTTGTTGTTGCGTTATTTGAATTATCTGTACCTGTTATTGTAAAGGTATATGGGCTATTAGCTAAAGAAGCTCCAGCATTTAATGTGATAACACCTGTAGAACTAACAGAAACATCTGCACTTGAATCTGACCAAGTTACATCTTCATTAGCTGATATAGTACCTAAAGCAGTCTCACCTTCATCTACATTTGCTACTAAACTAGGCGTAAGAGTTGGTGCTGTATTATCTACAGTTATAGTTGCTGTTGCTGGTGTTGTAGTAAAATTGTAAACATCATCTAATATATATAGTTGATAAACCCCTTCTGTTGTTGGAGCTGTTATTGTACTTCCTGCAATTGCAGAAGTTGTTACAGTTGATCCGTTTGCATTAAATGTATAAGTCTGAAAAATAGGGTTAGTAATAGCTCCACTAGGAATTAACCAAGCTGTTTCATTTGCAGAAACTGATGCATCTAAAGTAATAGAAGCGCCAGAAACAACATTTTTACTAGCTGCTAACACTGTGTTTGGATTACTAGTTGGTCCAATCATGTCTATAGAGAAAACATCATTTAAAGTAGTTGGATCCATTACATTACCAGCTAAATCAGCTGAATTAGAAATAGTTATATCAATATCTTCATATTCATTATCATTATCTGTAGGGTTATGTAATAATCTGAAACGACTATTTGGTCCTACTGAACCTGCTCCTGAAGTAAATCCTGAAGAATTACTTATATTACCTAATACTACTGATACATCTGGGCTATATGAAAGAGTTGGCCAATTAGCACTATAATAGTTCATTGTTTCACTGAACTCAATAAATAAATCAATACCAAAATTTGTAGCGTTAACTTCTCTCATTGTATTATTTACTGGGTAAGTACAAACATTACATCCTACTTTACTAATAGAATTTACAGTAGGTTTTACAGTATCAATAACTAAGGTTGATAATGCAGGGCTTTCTGTAGATTCAGAACCATTTGTAATAGTTGCTGTAATTGAATATGTACCATCAGAAATTACATTAGAAGTAATATCCACTGAAGTTTCACCTCCACTTAAAGCTACACTTGAGCCTAATAAGGTACCAGAAGTACCACCTGCATAAATTTTTACAACATCACCTGCAGTTGCAGTAAAACCACTAATTGTAAATGTTGGTGTGTTATTGTTTGTAATATTATCGTTATCAAAAAGGCCTGTGTCAGAACTTACTGTTAAATCTGGAGCTACACTTGGTGCACTAGGTGGACTAGGTGTTATATTAGTTAAAACAATATTATCTATACTTAAGTCATTGAACAATGCCTCAAAACCAGCTATAGTAAATGTACCTGACTCAAAAACCCAATCTGGTGTTCCACTAAAATCTGCAATTGTATAAGTTCCTGTAGTGTTTGTAGTAAGAGTTGAACCCCCTATAGTAATCTGATGTGAACCTGAACCTCCAGCTGAATAAAGATCAAAAGACACAAGTGTTACTGTAGGTGTGCCTGTTACATTTTCAGAAATAGTATATGTTGTTGTTGTGTTAATAGCAAAACCTAATGCACCACCACCTCCATTTGGTGAAATTTGATAATCATCTTCGACATAATTAGAAGTATAAGCTCCTTCAAAATCGATTGTAACATTATTGTTAAAATTTAATGGTTGACTATTAGATTTTATTGTAATATTTCCTTCTAAATTCTTTTTAACAACTGTAAAAATGTCGTTTTCGAAAAATAATTTTTCATCATTAGTAGATGCAAAATTTGAAAATAGAATAAAACTAAATACAATTAAAGTAGTAATTTTTTTCATGGCGTATTATGTTGGGTTTAATAATATTAATATTAATTAACCACTGTCTTTATCATCTTTAATTGAAAAGACAAAAACATAATTTAGGGAAGTAATGTTTTGGTTAGGTGTTAGTTGGAGGATATACAAATATATAGTAATAATGTCATTTTTTTTATTTTTTTTATTTTTTTTATAAAAAAAAGGCTAAATATCTGTAAAACAGATTTTTAACCCTTATTAAATTTTAATAAAAAACTAATAATCAATAAAATAACTAAAAAGAAATTAGAAAGATCTAATAGCTCTTACATTATTTGAAACACTTTTTAAAACATTGGTTTCCTGACCATTACCAAAGTTTACTATCCAAGCTCTATTATCAGATTCTTCTGTTGAACTCCAATATACATCAAACTCAAAAGCTTCACCTCCGTTTGCAGTTGACACTGTATTTATTGTTGATCTATTTTGGTACATTAAATTTAATTCGTGTAAACTAGGTAAATACCAATCTCCATAAGTTACATTATTTAGAACTACTTTTAATTCGTTACAAAGTCTTGCAGCATATAAAATACCATCATCACCAATAGCTGCATGTGTAGACATAATTATGGCATTATTTGCTTTACCTGCGTAAACTCCATCACCTTTAGCATAAGTATTAACAAAAGTACCAGAAAACCATTTTGTTGAAGTGCTTAAATTGTCTTTAGCACACACTAAACCATGTTGCCCAGTTTCATCAACCCAAAAAACAATGCCTCCTTTTACAAAATCGCCGACTTTGTAATTAGGAACGTTATCTGCTTTTTTTGCATGCAAAGCATAAGGCACACTAAGCAATTGACTTGTACCAGATATAGTATAATTAGTACCACCTGTAATGTCTGTTTCTGTTTTTATAAAAAAATCTCCTGACCCCCAGTCTATTGAAGCAAAAGCACCTGAAATAACTTTACCTGTTCCTATTTCTATAGTAACTAAACCATTAGTATTTGTAGTTGGTGAATGTGTTTCTACAAAAACAGCATTTCCTGTTGAAGACCCTTCTAAAATACTTATTTTAAAACTCACACTTGTATCACTAATTAAATTACCATCAGCATTTCTAACAATAGCTTGATAGCTCATTTTTTCTGGTGTTTGAGCTAATGTAATTCCACAAATTAGTAATGCAATAATTAATTGAATCTTATTTTTCATAGTTAGTTTTTTATAATTTTAAAGATTTTTAAAGACTTTGTATTTCTGTAAACTTTTAACAAATAAATACCTGAAGCAAAATTTTTCATTGGTATAGTAGTGTTGTCATTTTTAATTTTTCCTTTCTTTAATAACCTACTACTGCTATCATACATCGAAAAAATTAAATTTTCTAAAACATTATCTTTTATTGATAAAACTACTTTATCTTTTGTAGGGTTAGGATACATAATAGCCTGTAAAGTAAGGTTTTTATTATCTTGATTAGATAAAGTAAACAACTCTAAGCTTTGCTGAATTCCTTGAGAAACAGAACCATTAGATCCTGTATTTATGCTTGCTATAATTTGACCAATAGTGTAACTCACAGAGCCAGCACCACTTACATTACCACCTGAAGACACAATTGCTTCTTGTGAAGCCAATATATTTGTAAGAAAAAGAAAAAAAAGAGTTGATAGAAAACGTTTCATAAGCAAGTTGTTTTTAAATTTAATCAAATCTAAAAAAAGTATTAGCGTAATAAATTTGAGAAAATCTAACAGACAATATTAATAAAAAATAAATATATCATGATTTGATTTTTCAATTTTTGATAATCAATAGCATAAAATCATGTAACTCCTTCATTTGTTTTTTACCAGTTTCTTTACCAACTTGTCCTAAAAAATAAAGTAAAATCCAAACTAAAGGCAATGCTACAACCATGACTAATGGGAAGAAAATAGATTCACCTAAAGATATTCGAGTAAATAATAAAACACAAAAAGCCAGAAAAGTAATACCAATTATAAAATGAACAAACATAAACAATGTCCAAACTTGTGGTTTAGGCCCAAATAAACCTTTTAAAGTTGATGAATTGTCACTCTCTTTTATAACTTCTAGATGTAATTGAGGAGACCAAAAATGACTTTTACTTTCAGGGATATCTAAAAATACATGACCATCAACTATTTTATTTTTATATATACAATCGTGTTTCTTTAAATAATTAGTTATTCTTTGTAGCAGTTTTTCTGAATTCTCTTCTATAGCTATTGAGAATCTAGGTCTTAAATGAACCTCACTATTTCTTTTTTCTACTAACATAATTATAGTATATTTTAAAACAAACAAATAAAAATACACTTTAAAATTACAATTAATTATCCTTTAGTAAATTGTATCTTTGCAAAAAATTTCATCTTAAAATGAATAGTATAGTTGCCATTGTTGGAAGACCAAATGTTGGAAAGTCTACTTTATTTAACAGACTTGTACAAAGAAGAGAGGCTATTGTTGACGCTGTAAGTGGCGTTACTAGAGATAGGCATTATGGAAAATCGGATTGGAATGGTAAAGAATTCTCTGTAATAGATACTGGGGGTTACACTATTGGATCTGATGATATTTTTGAAGAAGAAATTAGAAAACAAGTTGCTTTAGCAATTGATGAAGCTGACATTATTATTTTTGTTGTAGATGTAGAAGATGGTATAACACCTATGGATGCAGAAGTAGCAAACCTATTAAGAAAGGTAAAAAAACCAATTTTTATAGCCGTAAACAAAGTTGATAATGCAATGAGAGCTGCAGATGCAGTTGAATTTTACAACTTAGGTTTAGGCGATTATCATACAATATCATCAATCAATGGAAGTGGTACAGGAGATTTATTAGATGCTGTAGCAGAAAAATTAGCTGAACCAGAAGAAGTAGATTTAGAAAAAGATGAGCTTCCAAGATTTGCTGTTGTTGGTAGACCAAATGCAGGTAAATCATCATTTATAAATGCGTTAATTGGTGAAGACAGAAATATTGTTACCAATATTGCTGGTACAACTAGAGATTCTATAGACACAAAGTATAATAGATTTGGTTTCGATTTTAATTTAGTAGATACTGCAGGAATACGTAAAAAATCTAAAGTTAAAGAAGATTTAGAATTTTATTCTGTAATGCGTGCAGTTAGAACTATCGAATATTCTGACGTTATTATTTTAGTTGTTGATGCAACTCGTGGTTTTGAAGGCCAAGATGAAAAGATTTTTTGGTTAGCAGAAAAAAACAGAAAAGGTATTGTAATCTTAATTAATAAATGGGACTTAATTGAGAAAGAAACCAATACTATGCGCGATTTTGAAGCTAAAGTTAGAAAACAAATAGAACCTTTTACAGATGTACCAATCGTTTTTATTTCTGCATTAACCAAACAACGTTTGTTTAAAGCTATAGAAACAGCTGTAGAAGTTTTTGAAAACAGAAAAAACAGAATTGCAACAAGTAAGCTAAATGACACTGTTTTAGAAATTGTAAAAAGCTACCCACCACCAGCAATAAAAGGTAAGTTTGTAAAAATTAAATATTGTATGCAATTACCTACACCTACTCCACAATTTGCTTTTTTCTGTAACTTACCTCAATATGTAAAAGATCCATACAAACGTTTTGTTGAGAATAAGTTAAGAGAAATTTATAATTTTAGTGGAGTACCTATAACAATTTACTTTAGACAAAAATAACAAAATCAATTCTTTAGTCTTTTTTTTAAAAAAAAGAAATATATTTTTAGTTCTCAAATAAATAGATAAATTTGCTTGAATCTCATAAACTAAAAATGAAAAAAATATCCTATTTAACCCTTACCTTATTATTTATTTATACATCTTGCTCTAGCCCAACAACTGGTGAAGATGTAGATAATGTACCTAATGCTGTAGATGATACAGCAACAACAATAGAAAATACAACAGTAAAAATAAATGTTTTAGCTAATGATGATTTTGGTTCTGATGGACCAAACACAGAAGCTATTACACTTACTTCTGGCACATCTGCAAATGGTGGTGTTTTAGCTGTAGACTTTGCTGGCACAACTGATAACCCAACAGACGATAAAATAGATTACACACCTAGTTCAGACTTCACTGGTGTAGATACTTTTGATTACAGAATAATTGATGCAGATGGAGACAGATCTTTAGCTACTGTTACTGTTACAGTTAACCCAGATGATGGTAGTCTTGCTATAGGTGCTACTTTTGAAGATGGCGATTTAAAATTTACTGTTACAAGCAGAGCGAATAAAGAAGTATCTGTAAGTAAAAGTACAGACGATGGTCCTTCAGGAGTATTAAATTTGCCTGAAAGTGTTACTAAAGATGGAACTACTTACATGGTTACAAGTATACCAAATGAAGGTTTTTCTTATTGTTATAACATAACAAGCGTTACAATACCAAATGGTTACACAAGCATTGGTAGTTTAGCGTTTTATAATGATTATAGTATGACAAGCATTGATATTCCTGACTCTGTAACAGAAATGGGTAATGATGCTTTCGGTATTTGTGTTTCACTAGCTACTGTAAACATACCTTCTGGAACTTCTCATTTATCTGATGGTATTTTTGCAAGTTGTAGAAGTTTAGCTAATATTACTATTCCATCTACTATTACAAGTATTGGTACTGGAGTATTTTATGATTGTAGTAGTTTAAACAATGTAACAATACCAAGTAGTGTTACAAATGATAATATGGGTACAGCTGTTTTTGGTTTATGTGCAAGTTTAACAAATGTTACTTTTCCTGATAGCTTTACAACTATACCTAATGAAACTTTTTACGCTTGTAATAACTTAGAAAGTTTTACAATACCTAATAATATTACAAGTATTGGTGCTTCTGCTTTCTACGAATGTAGTGTATTAAAAGAAATAACAATACCTAATACAGTAACAAGTATTGGTAATGCTGCTTTTGGAGCATGTGTAAATTTAACGAAAGCTGTTATACCTGATAATATTACAACTTTACCAGATAATTTATTTTATCAATGTTTTGATTTAGTTGATGTTAACATACCAGCTTCAGCCACTTCTTTAGGTAGTAGTGTGTTTTATGACTGTAATAGTTTACAAAATATAACTATCCCAAATACTGTAACCTCAATTGGGTCAAGTGCTTTTGGTAACTGTACAAACTTAAAAAGCATAACAATTCCTGATGGAATTACAACTATTGAAGAAACAACTTTCTTTAACTGTAGAACAATTACAGAATTTAATATTCCAAGTAGTGTAACAAATATTAAAAAAGGTGCATTTGCTGGTTGTAACAGTATTACTGAAATTACATTACCTGCAGGCATAACTTCAGTTCCAGAAACAGGTTTTTATAACTGTAACAGTTTAACTAAAGTGAATATGCCAAGTAGTGTAACTACTATTGGATCAACTGCTTTTGGCAACTGTGTTAGTTTAACATCTTTTGACATACCAAACACAATCACAACAATTTCTGAGCAAGCATTTTTTCAATGCACAAGTTTAACAGATGTATCTATACCTAGTACTTTAACTAGTATTGGAGAAAGAGCTTTTTATAATTGCTCTGTATTAACTAATGTTTCTGTAGATATTGCTTCTCCTTTAACAATAGATGCAAATGTATTTGAATTCATTTCTTTAGGTAACTCTACATTAAAAGTACCAGCTGCATCAGTTAGCACATATACAGCTGCAGATGTTTGGAAAGATTTTGGATCTATAACATCTTTATAATTAAGACTATAAAAAAAGAAACTTAAATTTAAGTTTCTTTTTTTTTGCCTTATTTACAAATTTTAAAATTGTTGAAAACTCTTTAATAATAAAAAGGTTATCACCAAAAAAGTAATATATTTGAAATCGTATTTTTAAGATAGTTTTTTCCCTATTGAAATAAAAAAACTCAAAAAATGACGAACATTTTTGTAGCAAGTGCTATTTCTAGAAATTTAAGAAATAGTTTACTTTGCTTTTTATTGATTATTAGCTATACAGTTATACCTCAAAATCAGATTTCTAAAAAATCTTCTGCAAAAGAATCTTTACCAATAAACTTAAGTAAAGACGATTTATTTAATAAAACAAAACAGCTCATTTCAAATAAAGAGTATAAAAAAGCTTGTAAATTAATGAGAATAAATTATGCTAGATTCTCAGAAAATTTTGAAATAAATTGGCTATATGCTCACGTTTTTTGGTTAAACAATAAGCCTACAAAAGCAAAAACAAAGTTTAAAAAGGCTTACTCTATCAACAACAATAACAAAGAGCTTCAACTAGATTATGCAAGGTTTTTATATCAAAATGGAAAAACTCAAGAATTAGAAAAGTTTCTAAAACAATCTAATAATTACGAAACTAAAGATGCTGAATATTTATTAATGCAAGCCAACTCTAATTTTTGGAAAGGAGATATTAAAAAAGCAAAAGAGAAAATAAAAATTATTAATGAAACCTATCCAAATAGTGATATAACAAAAAAACTAGAAGCAGAAATAGAAGACTTAACATCTGGTTATATTAGAACTAATTTTGAATATCAAACAGACTCACAACCTTTAAACTATTTTGGAACTCACATTAAAATTGGAGAGTATGTTTCTAGATACTTAAATCCTCAATTAGAAATAAGTAATTATAATTTTTCTCCTCAAAAAGAAAGTGCTTTAATTGTTAATTTAAAAAACGAAATTTATTTTGATCGTATTAAATTATCTGCAACAATTAATGGAGGAATATATGCAAACAATAGTGATAAAACTGATTGGATTGGAGGTTTAAGTCTAAAGAAAAGTCTTTTTGAAAAGACTTCGTTAAAGCTAGGTTACATAAAAAATGCATTATTTTCTACTATAGCAAGTACAACCTTTAACTTAACACAACAAACTGGTTTTGCAGAATTAGAACATGAAAATAAGTATGTAATATTTAATGCTGGTTTTAATCATAATTTTTATGATGATGGTAATTATATTAATTCCATTTCTTCATGGATTTTATCACAGCCTCTAAAAGTTTACAAGTTTAGTTTTCAATTTGGTTATGGGTTTAATTACACAGATGCAAAAGATATTTTATTTATCTATGATAATAATGGTGAAGGAGTTTATGACCCATACTTTACTCCAGAAGAACAACAAATTCATTCTGGTCTTTTTATATTACAATACACACCTACTAAAGACTTAACCATAAAAGGTAAGTTAAATTATGGTATAGAAGCTATAGTTCAAAATCCATATCCTGTTGAAGTGGCACCAAATGATTTTGAAATTGGTGGTTTTTATGAAGCTCCTTTTGATTATATGGATATTGAAGGCTCAATTAATTACAATTTTTCGAAAAAATTCTCTGTGAATGCAACATATATTTTTCAAGAAACATTTTTCTATGATAGACAAAATATTAATGTCGGATTAAACTTTACATTTTAAATGAATTCGAAATTAAGAGACGATTTATGGCAATTTAAAGAAGCTAAAAAAATAAATAATTTTGATAAGGCTGTTTTTTTAGGACTTACTTTTGCTGGTATTGCAAGTATGTTTTATTTAACAGAGTGGTGGTTTAGAGGAGAACATATAGCCAATCTATTTTTATTTATTTTACTTACGCTTTTTTTCTTTTATGGATTATTAAGGGTGGCTTTAGTTTGGATTAATTATCTAAGAATTCAAAAACCATTAGAAGTACCCACACCAGAAGAAAATTTAAGTGTTGCCGTATTTACAACCTCTGCTCCTGGAGAACCTTTATCTATGTTCGAAAACACTTTTAAAGCTCTTAAAAATTTAAATTACCCTCACACAACATACTTATTAGATAGTACAGAAGACATAGCTTTTAAAGAACTAGCAGAAGAACATGGAGTTGTCTGGTTAGATTTAGCAAATATACCAGGAGCCAAAGCTGGTAAAATAAATGAAACATTAAAAAGAACAAAAGAAGACTTTATATTAATTTTAGATCCAGATCATATTGTTTTTCCAAACTTTTTAGACCAAACATTAGGTTTTTTTAAAGATGAAAAAGTTGGTTTTGTACAAGTTAGCCAAGGTTATTATAACATGTATCGTTCTTTTACTGCAAAAGGCGCAGCAGAACAAACTTATACTTTTTATGGACCAACTCAAATGGGGCTTTTTGGGTATGGAAGTGCAGTTGCAATTGGAGCAAATTGTACTTTTAGAAGAAAAGCTTTAGAAAGTATTGGAGGGCATGCACAAGGTTTAGCAGAAGACCTACAAACCTCTTTAAGAATACATGCAGAAGGATGGAAATCTATTTACAATCCTGTAATAGTAAGTCGTGGTTTAGTACCAGAAGATTTTACATCATTTTGTAAACAACAATTAAAATGGGCAAGAGGTGTTTTCGAATTATTATTTGATGAAATTCCAGGTACTCTTAAAAAATTAACTTTTTGGCAGAAGTTATCTTATTTATCAATAGGTACATACTATTTATTTGGACCCATTACTGCATTTTTCATATTTATACCTCTTTTATTTTTTACTACAAAAATAAGTCCAGCAGCAATGGATTTTACAGAATTTATAATATTAGGTAGTCCAATATTAATTATTGCATTAATTATATATGCATATGCTCAAAAATTTCTCTGTGATCAGAAAACAGAAAAAGGAATTCATTGGAGAGGAATGGTCTTGAAATATTCTTGTTGGCCAGTTTTTACATATGCCTTTTATTTAACGCTAATCAATAAAAAAATTCCTTATATTCCCACAGCAAAAATAGCAGTAAAAGGGTTTATTAATCCTTTTGTAAAACCATTAATTTGGTACTGTATATTATTCATTTTAATGATAACTGGTGTTTATATAGAACGTCGTTATTATATCCCCGAAAGTGAATTAATTCTAACAGCAAAGAAAACTTGGGCCATGATTGGTTTTGCTTTAATAGCATTTATACAATTTATTGGTGGAATTGGAGCTGCATATAAATCATTATTTATTAAAGCAGAAAATGCATGGAGTAGAATAAAAGTAAAAGAAAACAAAAGTATTATAGTAAAAAACAACTAACACATGAAAGTAGTAATATTAGCAGGGGGTTTTGGAACCAGATTAAGTGAAGAAACACATAGTATACCTAAACCAATGGTTAAAATTGGAGATAAACCAATTATATGGCACATTATGAAACATTACTCAAGTTTTGGTTTTAATGAGTTTGTGATTCTTGGAGGTTATAAATGCTATGTAATTAAAGAATATTTTGCCAATTATTTTTTACATCAATCAGATGTAGAATTTGATATTGAAAACAACTCAATGAAAATATTAGATTCAAATTCAGAAAAATGGAAAGTAACCATTTTAGACACTGGTTTGCATACAATGACTGGTGGTAGAATTAAAAGAGCTGCAAAATATTTAAATGAGCCATTCTTTTTAACTTATGGTGATGGTGTTAGTGATGTAAATATTAAAAATCTTTACGACTTTCATAATACTCACAATCAAAAAGTAACTATGACCTGTGTACAACCAGATGGAAGATTTGGTGCAGTAGACATTAATACAGAGACTAGTGTTATAAATACTTTTATGGAAAAACCAAAAGGAGATGGAGCTTGGATTAATGGTGGCTTTTTTGTTTGTGATCCAGAAGTAATTGACTATTTAGAGGATGATACAACAATTTTTGAAAGAAAACCTTTAGAAAACTTAGCAAATGATAATGCATTAGCTGCTTTTAAACATAAAGGATTCTGGAAACCAATGGATACATTAAGAGATAAAAATCAATTGGAAGATAAATGGAAACAAAACCTAGCTCCTTGGAAAACATGGTAGAATTTGAATCTCTTTTTAATGGTATTTACAGTGGTAAAAAAGTACTTTTAACTGGTCATACAGGTTTTAAAGGTTCTTGGTTAGCTCTTTGGCTAGAAAAAATGGGTGCTTTTGTTTATGGTTTTTCTTTAAAAAACACAGATGAACTAAATCATATTGAGCTTTTAAACCTAAATATCAACGAAAAAATTGGTGATATTAGAAATTTAGATGTACTTCAAGAGTACTTTAATGAAGTGCAGCCAGATATCGTATTTCATTTAGCTGCCCAAGCTTTAGTAAGACCATCTTATGATGACCCTATAGAAACGTATTCTACTAATGTTATGGGAACACTTCATGTTTTTGAAGCATGTAGAAAAACTTCTTCAGTAAAAGCTATTGTAAATGTAACTAGTGATAAATGTTATGAAAACAAAGAATGGCTTTGGGGTTATAGAGAAAACGAACCAATGGGTGGTTATGACCCATATAGTGCTTCAAAAGGCTGTTCAGAAATACTAACTTCATCATACAGAAATTCTTATTTTAATGTAAATGATTATGGTAAAAAACATAACGTTTTATTAGCCAGTGGAAGAGCAGGAAATGTAATTGGTGGTGGTGATTGGGCTGTAGACAGATTAATACCAGATATTGTTAAAGCAACTGCTATAAACGAAGCTGTGTTAATTAGAAATCCTAAAGCCACTAGACCTTGGCAACATGTTTTAGAGCCTTTAAGCGGATATCTTAATCTAGGAGCAGCATTACTTAAAAAAGATGTAACAAAAGCAGAAGGATTTAATTTTGGTCCAGATAATAATAGTAATTTACAAGTAGGTGACATTGTAACTTTATCTCATAATTATTGGAATGACATTCAGATTAAGATTAATGAGAATAAAGATGAGCACCATGAAGCTAATTTATTAATGTTAGATTGTACTAAAGCTAATAAATCTTTAAAATGGAAAGCTGTTTGGGGTATAGATAAGACAATAAGTACCACAATAAATTGGTATAAAAAATATTACGAAAATAATGATATAAATTCTTTAGAAGATTTATCAAATTATGTTTCTGATGCAAAAGCTGCAAATATTTTATGGGCACAATAAGTCTTAAGGGTAAAAAAATTATAGTTGTAGGAGGTAATGGCTATTTGGGTTCTTTTTTAGTAAAAGCTTTAAAAGAGAAAGAAGCTAAGGTTTTTATAATTTCTAAAAATTGTAAATATTCTGACAATGAATTTAAAGTTGATATCACAAATTTTGAAGATGTTAACACAATTATCCAAAAAATTAATCCTGATATTGTTTACCATTTAGCAGCTAACATTAGTAGAACAAGAGATTTTTCTATTTATAATTCTATGGCTGCTGTTAATGTAGATGGCACATTAAATATTCTTAAATCATTAGAAAATATAGACTCTCATTTTATATTTACCTCATCTAGTGAAATTTATGGAAATAATATTTCTCCTTTTAAAGAAGATCAAGCTCCAAAACCAGTTTCTCCATATTCTTTAACAAAGATTAATGCAGAAATGCTAATCGAAACATATTGTAAAAACT
>Ga0209136_1000598_pt1 | contig 25597 bp, 4 predicted proteins | sample SaaInl0LU_22_DNA_FD_184640 | JGI IMG/M metagenome (GOLD analysis project Ga0209136, IMG submission 184640) | Marine microbial communities from expanding oxygen minimum zones in the Saanich Inlet - ESP_90LU_22_DNA (SPAdes) (version 2) | ecosystem: Environmental > Aquatic > Marine > Intertidal zone... | reverse complement strand
CACAGTGGCTTGAACGTGACATGACATCACCATACAGAGGATCAATAATAACTTTGAGGACATAAGTCGCCTTAATAATATGAGTATAATGCCAAAAGTATAGCCTAAACTTACCGCTAAGTGCACAGATCAAAAAACACTGTATTGTTCGGTGTCAAACAAATAGTTCTCGGAATGAATATCTTCAATATGATCGCTGGTGGCCATTTCTATTTTCGAAGACGGTTGAACATAGTCCGGAAATAAATGATCTTGTATAAACATATCTTCTAAACCAATTTGAAGTTCTATATTGCTGGACGAATGAGTCTGAGATTTATCTTGTTTATTCGTTACAAATAAAGGTTCAATAGCATCATCTATAGTTGGAGTAACAATGTCTTCATCGAAACCTGATATTAAATAAAACGGTCCATTATTTTGTGTTTTAACCGCGTTTATTGCATCAATAATACGAATACCTCCATCAGCAAAAACAAGTTGATCATTTGTTGCCAATATACTACCCGATGCAACTAATACAATTTCTGTCTCTGATTTACCATTTACTTCAATTAGTCTTGAAATTTGCAAGTTACCCGTCGCACTGTCAATGGATTTATCATAATCTGACCACTGACCTTGGAAGTAAATAATATCAATACCAGCTTTTAAATTACTAGCATCAACCTCGGTACCAGGTAATACATATATTTGATCTACACCATTACTACCTGAAACCTGCATTGATACGTCAGGTGAAATACTTTTAAATACTTCCCCTGCCCCATCTAAACTGATTGCTTTGACTGAGCCTCCCTCCCCGATATTTGGAATTTCATCGGATGATTGATTCAAATCAATGTCAAATGCAAAACTATCTTTATCACTACTTAATAAATAGTTTTTTAGTTGGGTACTACTTACCATCCCATTAGCAAAAATAATCTCATCTGCATCTGTATTGGTAGCAATAAATTTTAATTCGGTATATTGTTCAAACCGGTTTGTGACTAACGTCATAACTCCTGTAGCATTGTCTATTGTGGCACTATTTAGATACTCTTCCAAATCCCATGGCATAAATACTTTATCAACACCAGCTTTAGCATTTGTAAAGTCTAAAACTTGACCAGGCTTAATTGCCACCATATCGACGGCAGAAGAGCCAGAGAAAAGATAAGCTTGGCCAAACTGAGTTAATTCATCAAATCCAAGATCAAAATTAAATAGGTTTTGCCCTTCTGATTCAATAATAATATATTTGGTTGTGAAAGCTAATCCACCATTTGCGTCAATAGGTCTTGAAACTACATTTATTGGCTCTAAAAAAACTTGTTCGGTAAAATTGTTACCGTCCACAAAAGAGATGCTTGCCGAAAGTGATTTACCTACGTCGTCGTTTTCAATAGCAAAGGTTTGTAACGTTTCATTTTCAACTAATTCTCCGTCTAAATACCATTGATACGAGAACGCTCCTAAACCATCAATATCAACAATTGAATCTGTAACTAATGCTACTGTATTACCAGGTAATGGAAGTGTATCGAGTGTTAAATCAGAATAAGCAACAGAGTTAATATCTTCAAACTCAACTAAATACAAATCGCCACTACCACCAAATGTAATGCTATCATCTTGAGTTAAATTAGTAGCTAAGGAAGTAAATGCAACTCGTTTTCCAGAAGGAGAAAAAACGCCACTAATAGTTTCATTATTTCCTTCTTCTCCGTTAGCATTAACTGATGCAACGCGAGTTGAATTATCATCTAAATTCAAAAATACCATTTGCTGAGCACCTGTAGTGCCAGAAAATTGTGATGAGCTACTAAGTAGCCCTACATATTGTCCTTTTTCATTAGTAGAGGTGATAACCGTATCCTGATCCACCAAAAAATCATATGCTTTACTGACACCGTCAATACTTATAAAACTATCAACTTTTGAATTGTCATCATCACTAATTAATTGTTCTGAAGCTGATGAAAAATAGACACCTGAATCTGTAATGATCACAGGCTGTTCACCATTTACAAAACCACCAGCTTGACCATCAAGTGCTTGTGATATTAAACCAAAATCTACTGAAAGCTTATCAATGCCATCATAATCATATAGCGCAGTCCAAATGTAAGCATCTGTTCTACTTCCTATTGGACCTGTTAGTTCTGAACTATTAGTATCTATTCGTGAGGGAGAAACATATGCAGCATCAGTGCTAAATGTAATCTGTACTTGAGAGCTATCAACACGGATATCCTGAAGGTATGTAGGCTCTGTTACACCAGCGCCTCCAACAAATGATACCCGAGTAATTTGACTCAGTAAGGTATCAATAAGATAAATATCTGGCGAGTCATTTGTATCAGGATCTGCGTCTGGCGCCAGATTACCATCTGAAGTTTGAATCGCAATAAAGCGCTTTTCGTCACCAACTGCTATTTTTTCAATAGTAACTTCAACATCAGCGTTAAACAATTCTGATAATAAATTTTCATTTGTTACTGAACCATTTTCATAAATAGAAATACGATCAGTGGGTGAGTCGACGTCATCTATTACAGTCACCGCACTATAATTATCAACTGTACCTGTAAATGACATCTGCTCTATGGAGCTAGATTGGGCTCTTGCTGGGCCCAATATAGATAAATTGATATTTTCAACATATTGACCTGAAGCAATGTCATAGAGAAAATACCCATATCGAAACTCATTCCCCTCTGTCCCGTCATCCAAATAAGTAGTCTTGACTAATACATGTCTGTTATCAGCGGTAAATGTTATCGCCTCCATTAACAGAATTGTTGCACCACCAATAGACAGCCCACTTAAATCAGGCGCTTTAATCTTGATAATTGACATTAATACTCCTTAAATGCCTACAAATATATCACCAGCACCTAGATCGACGCTTTCACCATCCATTTCAATCTTGGCTATTTCTATTGCTTCACCTTCACCATTGCCATCTTCGTCATAATACAAAGTACCTGTAGTAGTATCGTAGATAAAGTAGTCATTTTCGTCGAGTGCTGTTGCTCCAGCTCCAGAGACAAAATTATCAACACTTACTATACCGGCAGCAGTTTCACCTAGTTGTTCAGCATCAAACCCAAATGACGCTAAGTCAATAACAAGTAAATCTGTTCCAGACATAAAATCAAGTACTTCATCACTTGAAACGTCATCACCATTTGAACTAATAATAAATTGATCCGCTCCTTCGTCACCAAATAAACGGTCAATACCTAAACCACCATCAAGAATATTATCACCAAGGTTTCCTTGTAAGATATTATCCAACTCATTACCTAATGCATAAGTATCAGCGATACCTACTAACTGAGCGTTTTCGATATCATCTCGTAACTCGATATTTTGACTTGAACGAATTGTATCACTACCTCCAGTGTCAATGATGACATCTAGATCGTCACTTAACACATAAATATCATCACCTAATCCACCTTCAAGGATGTCTGATCCAATACCACCTGCAAGAACATTGTCACCAGTATTACCAATTATATGGTTGTCTAGAGAGTTACCTCCCAAAGTAACATTCTCTATGCCTGTAGCCGTCAAGTTCTCAACATTAGAAGATAAGGTATAAGAACTTGTTGTAAATACTGTATCAACACCCTCATTACCAAATTCAATAATGCTGTCCGCTTTAGAATCCACATAATAAGTATCGTTGCCAAGACCACCTACTAAGCGGTCAATTCCAGCACCACCATCAAGAATATCGTCTCCAGCATTTGCGAAGAGATAATCGCGCCCAAGACCACCTGATAATTCATTTACTTCATCATTTCCGACTAGAGCATTATCTAAATCGTTACCAGATAAGTTAATAGCAAAGCCATCCATTGCTTGAAGCGCCTCAATGTTGGTAGGGGCAATCATAGATAAACTAGTCACGACTAAATCATTACCACCGGCACCACCGCTAATAACTTCAAGTACAACGTCACCAGATTGCTCAACGATATATGTATCATTACCAGGACCACCAGCCATTAAGTCATCACCTTCGCCACCGTCAAGGTAATCGTTACCCGCTGAACCATCAATGCGATCATTACCACTGCCACCAAATACGGTATCACTACCAAGGCCTGCTAGTAGTAAGTCATCACCAGCATTACCTACTAATAAATCATCACCTGATTTACCATAAAGTTGATCCGCATCAATACTGCCATAAAGTTCATCATCACCAATAGAACCTTCTGTAAACGCCGCATCACCACTGACAACAATATTTAAGTTCCATACAGTAGATAATCCATCATCATCTGTCGCTTCAATACCAATTGCTCCAATCGGTCCATTCACGTTTTCATCTAAATCAAAGAAAAGATTATTCAGTTGTGTGAAATCTAATGTTTGACCGATTGTTAATGGCTCTCCATCAAGAGATACAATACCAATAGCAGGTAGCTCAACAATTGTTACTTCTGTTATTGAACTTTCTTGGTCTGTAGGGGATAGCATATCTAGTGGTACTGCACTATCCATTGGGAACTCAACAGTTAATTGACTACTTGCTGAAGCAAACTCAGGAGCATCATTAACAGCATCTATAAATATACGTAAACTTGATTGTGCTGTCACACCATCTTCATCCTGAGCAGTGTAACGAATATATCCTGCACTACCATTCTCATTTGGAGCAGACTGATAGAATAACTCTGTAAATTCATCACTCGATAGGACTCTGCCTACAGCAATAGCATTCCCTTGTTTATCAAGTACATTACCAAATGCAGGCAGTTCATTAATAATAACGCTAACACTCTTACCTTCTGGATCTACTGGGGCATTGAAACCTAATGCCACAACGAGTTGGTCTTCTTGTAAAGTAATTTCTCTCGGATCTTCAACAATAGGCGCCTGATCTGGACCGAACTGAAGGGTTAATATCTCAGATACTTTTTGGTCAAAATCATCAGTTGCGGTTATTTGTAACTGCAATAAACCTAAATAATCAGCCGGTGGTACACCTGTGAAAGTATCCGTTTCTTCATCATAAGATAACCACTCTGGAAGTTCTCCACCATTAGGATCACTCACTGTAATATCTAAACCAGAGTTACCTTGATCATCCGTGAAGGCATCATCAGGTATAGTAATTTCAATACCTGCCGATTCATCAATTTGAATAGGTGTATCGAAAAATGAAGTATTAGCAGTTGGTGCAGAGTTACCCACTTGTTCCGAAAGATTAACTTCAGCATCAGCAAAGATAAGTTTCTCAACACCTGTCAGAACGTCAGTACCATCATCACCATTAGATGCTTTAGTATCAACAACAGTAATAGTGCCCTCATCAGGATCCCACGAAATAGAATATTCGTTATATTCCCCACTAAATATCGCAGTATCAGATCCTGTACCGCCATGAATAATATCATCTCCCGCTCCTGCAGTGATAATATCGTCTCCGGCTCCAGTATCGATCAGATTATTAACATCATTGCCCACAACAGTATCATTACCTTTACCGGTAAATGCATTTTCAATAATGGACCAATCGGCAATACCATATCCGACACCATTAGCTGCAATAATTCCCTCGAATAGGTCAATATCCATATCAAAACGAACAGCTGCAGCATTGATAGCATCAATACCTGAGTCATCTTCTAATGTTGCTGCTGATTGAGCTTTAAAGCCCTCATCAGTGAATACATAAGTATTATTCCCATTATCTTCCTCACCATAGACCCGCAAAGATAAACTTTGAATCGTGCCAGTTTCCTCTGCTGCGACATCCGTCACAGTAACTGTCCATGTTCCAGAAGCATCTTCTCCCCAGAACTGAACTGATGAGAAGTCCCAAATTAAATGATTTGGGATCCCTGAATCATCACCTGTTAAACCAAAAGGAGCATCATCATTAACGGTTGGACGGTTTAATAATGTAGAAACCGTTCCATTGGGAGATGTAAGCGTAATGATTAAGTCACCTAAACGCTCATGTCGAACATCGACACCTAGCTCAACATGTTCAATATTGATAGGTGCATCTATATCAAAAGACATAGTAAACGAAGTGCCATCACCATCAGGAATGCTCTCTAGCATTCCAAACTGTCGATCAGATGCACTGACTTCATTGTAAGCTGTATTAGTTGTTGTCCATGTACGTGCTAATTGAACTGCAGCCCATGCATCTACAACACCAAATCCTGATTTATCATTGAATGATAAACCTCCTAAGTTGAGGTCTGACGCTCCATTCTCTTTCCAAGTTTGAGAATCCGAATTGCGAGAAGAATATGCTAATATTTTCTGCACATCTCGGTAACCCAAATCTGGATTTGCTTCTAACATCATAGCCACAATACCTGAGACCATCGCAGCTGATGCGGAGGATCCCTGGAAGTTATCTACATAATCACTCCCAGCATTGTATCCCCAACCTGATTGAGAACGATCTGTGGTGATGATATTTTCACCATAAGCCGCAACAAGTACATTAGCACCCGGTGTTGAGAAACCTGATGCAAAATCATTGCTGTCTACAGAGCCAACAGTAATAACTTCTCTGGCGTTTTGGAAATTATGGTAATTGGTATTATCACCTTCCCCAGCACTGTTACCTGCTGAAAAGACATATACGGTACCAAGACCGTCACGCCCTAGCTCAACACCTTTACGCATGCCAACCCAAGCAAACGTCATTGACGTAGAATTAAAGTTATCTTCAAATGGAGTAATAGCTCCCCAAGAATTATTACTCACATCGAATTGCCACTGCATTGCAACTGCTTGGGTAATATCTTCCCAGGACCATTTAACACGAGTTGAAGCGAGTTCTGCATCTTGAGCAGTTCCAACAATCCCAGTTTCATTATTGGCAACTGCTGCAATAATACCGGCAATAGCAGTACCATGATTGTCTGGTTCGCCGAATAAATAAGGATATTTAGGACTACCATCATTATTATCGAATTGTGTATCGTATGAGTTAGCTAAATCTAGATTTTCAAGTAAATCAGGGTGAGCATAATCAATTCCATCATCGACCACACCTACTGTAATACCCGCTCCAGTATATTCGCCGTTAATTTCGGGAATATTAAGTTGATCTAGATACCACTGGGCCCCAATTAATGGGTCAGCTACACCACTGTACAGTTCTCGAACACGTAAAGTATAGGTACCTACAGCATCTGTTTTACCACTCACATCAATATAGTATTCACCTGACACTGCTGGTGTAAATGTAATACGCGAGTCTTTGCCAGCACCAGTGTTATCATCAAAAGCAACTTCAGTACCATTTGCATCAAATACACGTAAAACAGAGTCCGATAGAGTGCCAGAACTATCACCAGCCCCCGCTGCTAATAAGTCAAGAAGATAAACTTTACCTGTTTCGAGTGTGACTCGAGCCCAATCACGATCACCTGCCACTTCAATTTCTGCTTCTAATGGATTACCAGGAGATACAACAGCACTAGATTGCGCATCTGCCGTATAGTCATCATTCTCATTATCTTGCTGACCACGTAGGCGAGTATCAAGTGTATAGGTACCTAGGTTACCAGGCAAATCAGAACCACTGACTTCTAAGAAGTATCGACCTTCAGTAAAGACACTAATTGCTAATTCTGTTCTTCCTGTCAACTCATCATACGTACCTGCACTGACTAAGTTACCGTTTTCATCTAACAGACGTAAATCAGCTTGTGTAAGGGTACCAAGACCGTCAAAATATGATTTAACACTGAAGTCATATAAGTTACCGACACTTAAATTTATGGCAAATAAATCGACATCATCTTCACTGTCAATTTTACCTTGCATCGATTCATTTATCGCTAAAACACCACCAGTTTCTTCACTGAAATCAGCAACGGTATTAGCTCTATCATCTGGTGCTTGTTCACCCAGATCAACGACTCTGATCTGGTATTGCCCTGTTTGATTAGCTTCATTTGGTGAAATTTCAATAGTCAACGTACCATCTTCACCCGCTACTATATATCCTTGTTCAAAGGCAGTAGGTGCACCAATAATTGGCGTAGGCTCTATCAATTGACGATCAAAGTATAACTCTGCGACTTCAAACTCATCAGCATTAATCGCCTCGACAGAATCGAGTGTAATTGAAAACATTGCATCGGTTGAATTAACGTCAAATGCTGCTGGATAGAACATACCAGAAATAACTGATTCACCAAACGTATGATCAGACGCCCCTACCGCACCATCTGCGTAAGTAAACTGTTTCTCATCCAAACTGCCAATCCGTGAATCTTGGTAATTTAATACTACATAGAAATTCTCTACACCTTCAGACCAATCAGATTTAACTGACTCATCAATAAAGAAATTCACAGTGTAAGAACCATCACCGTTTTCAACTACTGTTTTTGTGAATAGAGCGGTAAGATTATCACTCCCAGCAGGTTCAAAACTCATATCAAGTTGTGCATTTGGTATTGGTGCATACGTACCGTCACGAACAGCTACAGTCTCAATTCGATATTCATGACCTTGCTGAAGCGCAATAGTATAAGTGTCAGTATCTCCTGCTAATGCAATACGACCGATATTGGTAGCTTCTATAGAACCAGCATTATCAATAAATGCCATTTCTACAGGCGAATTAGCATCTTCATCTGATACGTCACCGACTGTTAAACTAACCTTGTAATCACCGACTGCGCCAGCCCCATCAATGACACGGGCAAAGAACGATCCTGTACGACTAGCAATAAATGTCGCAGCGGCCAGTCCGTTATCAGTTTCCATACCATCACCTATTGCGACAGTTCGGCCTAAATCATCAACAACTTCAACCATTGGACGACTAAGTGTCGAACCATCAGCAAACTGTGCACTAAATGAATAAGCTTCTCCTTCTGTAACACTAAACTTGAACCAATCTTTGTCAGAGTCATTTCGAGAACCATTAGATTCAAGTGCTCGAATACCGAAAGCCCCATCGTTATAACCGATATTCCCTTGAACCACATCATCCATAATAATGGCAGTTGCAGTCTGTTCGGTATCACCATGATCATCTGGCGCTCGAGTAACTAATTGATAAGTACCGGTATCACTATTATCTGCCCCTTTCACAGCAAGATAATATGTCCCTGTTGTTGGTGCAGTAATACCAATGGCTGGATCATTTGATACCAACATATTATCGACAGAGCGTATTTCTACACCATCACTGTTGAATAATGTCAGTACAGGATCGACTAATGTGCCTTGACCACTAGTTAATCCTTCTACTTTAAACACATATGCTTCACCTTCGACCAAAGAAATTTTAAACCAATCTTCGTCATTAGCTGTCAATAAGTTGCCTGAAAAGGTATCTCCAGGGGCAATACTCGCTTGAGTGCTTAAGTCGTTACCAGCGTCATCAGCAGGGATATTTCGTTCTGTAACACTTAGTGTGTATGTCCCACGTGAGTCATTGTTGTCAGCTGACATCTCAACATAAAAAGTACCATCATCCGGAGCTACAAAATAGAAAGATGCATTGGTACCTAAACCATCATCATTATTAAAGGCAAGTACATTACTATTCTCATCAAAGACACGAACATATGGGTCTAGTAGCGTACCTGAGCTAGTAGCAGCCCCTTTCCCTTCAATAAGATACACTTTACCTGCTTCCATTGTGACTTGGAAAATATCCTTATCACCAGGTATTTCTAATTCTCCACCCACTGTTGAAGTAGTAGCACCGTTTAGTTCAATAGCTGCTGCATCAGCACTAACGACAGAAACATTGTCATCAGGAGGGGCAACACCCACATTAATCGCATAAGCACCTATATCATAAGTAAATGCACTAGATACATCTAAAAAGTACAAACCATTTTCATCGGGAGTGAAATACGCTAATACATTTAAGCCATCACTATCATCGGAACGAAGCTGTAACTCCCCAGATTCGTTGTAAATATTCAATAATGGATCAGTCAGTGGGTCCATATTAGCATCGTCACTGATATCTCCAGCAACTGAAATAACGTATGTATTCCCTGCACTTAAACCGACAGAGAACCAATCTGAATCATCATAAAATGACACAAGACCACGAGTAGTTTCTTCCGTTGAAGCAATCCCAGTTGTATTAATGTTACCCGCATAATCATCATTAAGACGAGAGCCAGTGAGTACAAAGGTTCCTTTACCAGTGTTACCCGATGCTCCCGCATCAAGATAATACCAACCTGTTTGAGCTGCTGAGAAGATAATGGCTGCATCAGCACCGTTGGCGTTATCGTTAGCATCAAGCAAACGACCGGTTTGAGATTTAATAGACAGTTCTGGATCAGCTAATGTCGCACCGATACTAGTGCCGAACATATTAAATTTGTAACTAATTCCCTTAACTAACCATACTTTATACCAATCGTGATCACCGACGTTATTAATTTCACTAGAGGCTTCAAAAACGTTTAAATCATTGAACTCTAATCGTTCTGTGGTACTAACATTACCTGCAATAGTGTCTAAACTGGCTTGAGTTAATGTATAAGACCCCTTATTAACTCCAGCAATATCTTCAACAGCAAGATAATAAGTACCGGAGTCTGTTGGAATAAACGTAATAATATCATCAGTTGCCGTGTCTCCAGAAACACCAGACTCCAAGGCATTCCCTTCGCTATCGAGTAGTGTTAACTTTGGATCGACCAAGGTACCGCCATCAGAGGCTGCCCCAAGTAAATTAAACTCATATTTAGTTCCTGCAACTAAATCAGTTTTAATCCAATCTACGTCATCTCTGTCACCAATATAACCTTGAATCTGACCTTTATCAGCATTCATAATACCAAGCGTATCAATGGAATCTGCATAATCATCTGAAAAAGTCATTGTGAATGCTAGATCAGATGCAACCGAAGAGTCTCCGTAAAAATTAATACGAACAACAGCTTCTCCACCTTGGTAAGTTTCCCATTGTCCATTTTGCCATATCATAGGCATCCATTTTTCATTTTGATTATTAGCCATCCATGAATCAAAATTTGAATTAGCCCAATCTGAATTAAAATCATTCATGGAGCGGAAGTGAATTTGTTCGCCAGTTTTAGCATCATAAAATTGCATATACCAAGAACTGTCATCAGAAGTGGAAGCGTCAAAAGATATCGGAGAACCTGGTAGCAAGGTTGTTTTTAAAATATCCGAGTCACCAGAATAGTCACGTTTTACCAGAACCTGTTTATCATAAGTAAACGAAGATAATTGTGAACGAGCATCTGAATTATCGATGACAATTTCTTGTCCATCTTGGTTATACACTTGGTTAATAAACAAATAGCGATTATTAGGCGCATCATCTAGAGATACGGTTAAATCTGCAAATTGCATATTAAGTACATTGGTTAAAGTGTCAGTACCGTCTAAAAGTGTGCCACCAACATGATCGATCGTGACTGTACCATTTTCAATTGTGTATGAATAATCATCTTTATTACCGCTAAAAACAGCAGTTCCAGTCATGTCAATTGAATCGTTTCCTTCGCCGCCGCGGAAGCTATCAAAGCCATTACCTGAATATGTATCGTCTTGTGAGGTACCTACAATGACACCACCAATAACAGTGAAGACATTCCCCGTTCCATCTAAACTAAGCGTTTCTAATTGCTCTTCTGTGATAATTAGATGTTTGTTACCGTGGTATATATTTTCGATATCACTGATGGACAAATTGGAAATATCAACTAGATATTCATCCCAACTATTTTTGCTTAAATTAAGTGTATCATCTCCATCACCGCCATCTAATGTGCCTGTAAATATCAGCTTATTACCATTGTAATTATTTACATGAAAGCCATTGATACCAAAGTTACGTGAAAGAACTAAAATATCATCACCATCATTAAGCTGATAATTTATTGATGTTGCAGTGGTCATAATACGATCACTGCTATTAGAGCCGTTTACGAAACGAGCATTTTGAATATATACAGCATTATCATCATAGATTTGTTGGTCGTCATTGATGAATAAATTAATACCTGTCAAATTCACTTCATCGTAATTACCACGCAATGAAATACCACGCAGTATTGTTGAATCAATAGCCGAAAATTCAACATCAGTTGCTGTTTTTGAAGTAATATCTAAACGAGCATTTCCAGAATTACTTAGATCTACCAAGCTATCGACGGTTGCCCAAGATTGGGCATCAATAGTTAAACTATTGTTCCATTGCGTATTTTGATAAATGATATTTTCAATGCCCGTTACCGAGCTATTGTTTGCTTGTATTTGAACATCATATTGATTGTTGAAATCAATATATAAGGTATCTTCACCCTCCCCACCAGAAATAAGGCCACTGGAAAGAATTTGGTTGCTCTGTGAAATTGCTTCAGCACCAAGATATATTTTGTCATCGCCAGTACCACCAATAATTTTGTTGGTACCTTTACCGCCAGATAAAGTATCATTACCCGCCCCGCCATCAAGCGTATCGGCTCCACGCCCACCAAAAATAGTGTCATTATTATCTGTTCCGATAATGTGATCATCACCACCAGAACCAATATAAGCAGAACTCAAACCAGCAATATCATCATCAACATTAGGGAGTTGAATACTAGCCCCATTAAGCAGGCTAAGTGTTTCAGGGATAGTAAATACGTCAATTTCACCCGCTAATTGAACCGTCACGCCATCAAGAGTAGCTACACCTGATAATTGTTTAAGTGTCAGAGTAATCGTACCTGATCCTTTTATCACCTCAATACTACTTAACTCCGCAGCAGTAAAGTTTGCGTCGCCATTAATGACTATCGTATCAATACCTTCACCACCATCAAGCTTATCAGCGACAATGGCTTTTTCTGTTACGACTAAAGTATCTGCACCTAGACCACCAGACAACTGATCAATGCCGCGTCCAGATACCAACTGATCATCGCCTTGACCACCAGAAAGTATATCATTACCTGCACCGCCAACTAGAATATTATCCAAGGTGTTACCAGTTAGGACATCATCTTCATTTGAACCACTGAGACCGATATAAATTGAATTATCCGAAAGTGACTCACTTCCACCTTCAGTTAGGGCAAGCATAAATTGTGTTCCAGCCCCTTCTGTAATCGTTATTATATCGGCATAATCACCCCACTGTTCTTCCGTCAATGCCAGTGAGGATGAGGAAACTATAATACTTTCGATGCTTGTAAGCTGTGCTTTAGATAAATCAACATTATCACCGCGAATGTTAAACGTATCGTTTCCATCACCACCATCTATAGTGTCCGTAATATTATCTTTGTCACGAGAGGTAATAACATCATCGCCAGCCCCTAATGAAATTTGATTGTCACCTTGAGTCAGTAAAATAGAGTCTCTTTGATCACTTCCAGTAATGTTATAGCTACTTTCATCTGCAATTTGCCAACCTTTGATGGCTAAATCATTCATGGTCGCCAGTTCTATATCCCCGCCACCAATTAGTTTCAAGATAAAATCACCTTGAATCATAGACAACGACTTCACTTGATCATTGGTCATGATGAAATAATTGGTACTGGAGTAATAATTATTATCCCAAGGCCTATTATTAACTACCTCAAATGATTCAATATTAGTCAAATTTAAGCCCGATAAATCAACTGTCCAGGACTTTTCAGATGACCAACCGTTCCAACCATAGTTGGAAAATAGTTGCCAATTACCGTCTAATCGAAACTCAAAGGTATCGAAACCTTCACCGCCATCAAAATCACCATTCAGCACATATGTGCTGCTTTCTTGGTCATAATCAGTAAAGAAATAACGCCAATCTGCGTATTCATTGTGCATCGAGAATATAATATTATCATTTCCAGCACCTGAAGAGACTGTATCAGCTCCAAGACCACCGGCATTCCCATTTCCATCATGTGGTGCTTTCGTTAAGAAAATATCATTGGCTTCGGCATTTCCAATTAAAGTATCTGATTGATTGGTACCTAGAATATCTGCATCACCATTAATACTAGAAATATCAAGAGTGCCGTTAGATAAATTACCTTGAAGAGAGAAACGCGCATCTGCTGATGTAAAGCCCATTGCTTTAAGTTCATCTGCACTATAAATAGTGTCTTGACCACCAGCATCGAATATTTCAATGTTATCTAATAACGTTAATTGTGAGAGATCGACATTTCTGCCAACGACCAAAGTATCAATACCCTCGCCACCATCAATTTCACCCAAAGGAATGGCCCCATCAGAGCCATCGTCAATATTGATAGTATCATTACCTACACCACCGCTTAAGGTATTAGTACCTTCAAAATCTATGAGCGTGTCATCTCCAGCATTGCCAAATAAGACATCATCACCAATACCGCCAGAAACTGTCTCAGCTGTGCCAGCACCTTCGAACGTGTCTGAACCAGCCAGAAGTACCGTAGTAGATATATCTTCTGAACCAATAACATCATCTGCATCAGCAGTTCCAATGTTCACCAATTCGACTTTAATAGTGTAAGGAAGATTATCACCAATTTGAGCACTCATTTGTTGAGCATTACCTTCGATTCGTACATCGAGACGTTGAGATTGCCCCCCTACGAATTCTCCACTATTGTTAAATGATTCAGGGCTAACTAACCATGATGTGGTATTAGACCATCTATCCCAACCAAAATTTTGATAACTAGCACCATTATTAAGGTCAATAAAATTAAGAATATCCCAATTGTCATAACCTCCTGCTTTATAAAAACTTAAATTTAAGTTTCCTTCGAAGTTATCTGGTAATGAATCTTTATCGACTTCTATAGTGATTTTCAAAGCCGTCGAGGAATTAATTGAATTAGGAAGAATTAGTTGTGTAAAATCAGTATCTTGTTGATAATTTGATGCAAAAGGAATACCTGCTTCAAATTGCCCACCTACATTAAATCCACCTGATGTCACTGGTTGATTTGAGGCTTCATCAAGAACAATATCTTGATCTACGAAACGTAAAATTTGAATATCTCGAAGCACATCACTGCCATCTCGATCTTCAATAGTATCCGTTACCCTTATTGCTTGTAAACCTGATGTACTAGTATAAGCAATAGCATATTCATCTAAGTTACCAGCAAAAATAGCTATATTCGCGTTGCCCGCGCCTCCCATAATTTCATCATCACCTTGACTACCACGAATCGAATCATTGCCATCTTGCCCTTGGAGTAAGTCGTCTCTCTCTGACCCAATTAAAAGGTCATCCCCTGAACCACCTTTAATTTGTTCATAATCATCTCCCGCAACAAGCTCATCGTTTCCTGTTGTGCCTTCCAGAACTCTTCGAACCACAAATCCATAATTTCGAGATGTCATTGGATTTTCAGAATTCATTTCATTTGAGTTAAATGAAAAGTAAACCGAACCAGCTTCAGTAAAGCTAACTGACTCTTCTGAATTTCCATGTATATATACTTGCTGACCTGAAGAAAGCTGCAAATACCCCGAAGAAGAACCCTCTATTCCAGATATAACAACAGTTTGTCCTTCCTCAACAGTAAATTTAAAAGTATCAACATCACCAAAATAATTGGTAACACCATTTACCACAGTTCCTAAAGATAGTTCAGTATTTGTTAAATCTTGACCATTACTAAAATCATCAATGATAATAGTTTCTTCGTTTTCGCTATTATCAGAGATAAATTTTAATGTTTGGATGTTTCGTAAAATATCTATGCCTTGATCTGAACCATTTTCTAAATCATTGGGGTCAACAACCAAATCAACCAATGTTAGTGAACCAGTAGCATCAATAGACCATGCAAAGGCATCAGCTGAACCATAAGTAATGTAAGTATTGTCACCAGTACCACCATCTGCAACATCATCACCTAAACCACCTTCAATTTCTTGATTGCCCGAGGCTCCTTGTAAAATATCATTTGTCTCACCACCATAGATGGAATCACCAACTTGAATTTGAGTAGAAGACGTATAAAGCTGACCCTTTATTTGAAATACGTCATTTTCTGAAGACAACCAGACAGCTAAAGCATTATTATTTGAGAATGTTATGTCTGGATCTTTTTGAGTATTATCTGTGTTTGTGTTGACAAGTGTTTCTGTTCCACTAAGAGGATTACCTAAAGTATCAAATAATTTAGTATAAATTCCAAATTCATCCGGAGAATCCCATTGATAATCACTATGCCAAACCAATTGAATATCACCATCTGGAGTTAGTGCAATCTCAGGGCTTTGTTGACTATTCATAGTATAGCTATTTGCTACACGTGGGGAATGATTAGCCTCCCCCTCTGCATTATAAGTTCTGAGCATGATTGCATGCCCATTATTATCACCTTCACGCTCTTCCCAAGTTACCGCAAAGCCTCCATTGTTAAGTCCAATCACTTCAAGGCCAAAGACTTCACGCTCACCTGAATCGACACGGAATTCTTCTCCTATGCGAACCCCGTTTGCATCATAACGTTGCCCGTGTACACGATTATTACCATTGTAGTGAGAGCGCCAAACTACAACAAATCCACCATCTGATAAGTTGGACACCACTGAATAGCTCTGGTTATCGCTAGTTGTTGTATTGACTTGGAATTCAGTACCTATTAAACCGCCATCCGAATTATAAAGCTGAGCAGCGATGCCCCTTCCATTATCGTCTATGTTGTAACGATCCCAAGTGACAATAAAGTTACCATTGTTTAATTCAGCAACTGAAGGGACATCATCATTATTACCAATATTGGTATTCACCATATTTTCTGATGTTAATGCATTACCTTCTGCATCATACTTTTTGAAGAATACACCTTCTGTACCATTAGAATTTGAGTCCCAAACAACAATAAAACCACCATCTTGTGTAGCTTTTACATCAGGAAAAAATTGTTCTTGGCTGGTTGAATCATTTACTTCAATAATCTCACCAACTCTTTCTCCATTACTATCTAATAATTGAGCAAAAATTCCAAAATTTTCGCCATCATCAGCTTGCCATACTAAAGCGAAACTATTATTTGTAAGAGCTACAATATGTGGTTCTTGATGTTCTGTTGTTAATGATGAACTTAGTAAAAGTTCGCTACCTGATACAGAATAATTTTTTGAGAAAGTTACTTCTCGATCAGTAAATACGATTTTATTGACTGAAGCATTTAAAGTCGATGAAAGCCCAGTTTCATTATTAGTAACAACAATATTTCCGGATGTATTTTTGGTAATTGTAAAATCTGTTGATGCTTCTGCATACATCAGCTCTATGTTAACTCCGGAAATAGATTGGAATGCAGCAAATTGTTCTTGAGTTAGTCTGATGGTACCAGCACCTGATAAGAATTCGATATTAGAAAGTGTTGCACCTGTTAAATCTTGACCATCAGCTACAATGAGTGTATCACTACCCTCACCCGCATCAATCACATCTGTCACTATCGTTTTATCACTGATTGTGACAATATCATCTCCAATACCTGACTCAACATTATCAACACCGCTACCTGTTGTTATCACATCATTGCCAGCACCACCGAGTAAAATATCACTTCCTGCACCGCCTTGAATCTCATCGTTACCAGCCCCTGCATCTAATACATCATTACCTTCGCCGCCAATCAGTAAGTTAGCACTATCATTTCCTGTTAACGAATCATCTCCCGATGTGCCAGAAAGTCCAAAAAAACCAGTATCCAGAACATATGAACCTGTCGCTTCAGCCGCTAATACAAACTTGGTATTAGATCCAACTGCTCGGGTAATTGCACCTTCAAAGATACCCCATTGAGCTGCTGTCATTATCAGAGTATCAGCTCGAACAGTCATAGCTTCAAAATTTGAGACTGTAGCAGCAGACAAATCTATAACTTGACCATTAATTTTGAGCGTATCAACCCCAGCACCACCATCTAAATTACCATTAGCAGAAGCTATATTTTGGAGTGTTACAGAATCATTACCACCCGCCAACTCAATATCGTTATTACCACCTTGAAGTGAAATGGATTCAGAGCTATCTGTTCCTACAATATCGTAATCAGCATCATCAGCAATACGCCAACTTAAGATTCCCTTGTCTTTAATAGCTTGGATGTCAAGTTGACCACCACCTTTTATGGATACTCGATTTATACCAGCAAAGGTACTAACCTCGTTTATTTGCTGTAATGATAAACCAATCTCAACTGGTGAACGATTTGGTCTATTTGGATCAGTTGAACCTAATAACTCTAGTCTTTCAATATTAACTAAAGTCGCAGAAGATAGATCTAATGTCCATGTATCCGCATTCTCACTCCAAGTTCCACCACCCCAGGCATGACTGAAATCATGATATCTAAAGTCTAGTACAAACGTATCATTACCATTTCCACCATCAAAATCACCCAATAGCAGATATGTTTTATTTTGCTGGTCCACAGCACTAAATGTATGTTGCCAATCCCAGCCTGTTTCTAATCGAATCTGATCATTTCCACCACCAGCAACTGCTGTATCTTGACCTTTTTGTTCTCCTGCCCATAGATCTGAGTCACGGTCACCGATCAAATAAATTATATTTTTGTTATCATTACCAATTAACGTATCTGAGCCTGTGGTGCCTCGTAAATTGACGTCACCAGAAACAGTTGATATATCTAGTTCACCATCTCTCTCATTTGATGGAAGAGTTAGTGTCATATTTTCTAATTGTGAAATACCTAACTCAGTAAACTTAGAAATGTCTGTTGTAACATTTGCATTATTACCATCAATTTTTTCTATGCTATCGCCTATTATCTCTAATGCTGAAAGATCTGCATTCCCTGAAATCTTCAGGGTGTCTGTGCCTGTTCCACCATCAATCGTTCCACTTGGATTATTAGTGCCTGTTAGGTCAAAAATATCGTTTCCAGCCCCACCAGTGAGAACATTTGTACCGAAATTATCACGAATGATATCGTTACCAGCACCACCATCGATTATGTCGTCACCATAACCACCAACAATTTCCTCATCGTTCGCACTACCAGTAATAATATCGTTACCATCTAGAGCATCCACATAACTAATTTCGTTGGCTGCAATTAATATAATTTCATCATCAGATGCTGTGCCTTGAGAGACCACATCAATTTTAATTTCATATGAAACTGCATCACCTAACGATGCAAATTGATCCTCTGTCTCACCTAATACTTTTAAGAAAAGCCCTCCGTAAGTCGCATTAAATGCTGCAGAATTGTCATATTCCTCTGGTTTAACTAAAAATGTATAGGTATTCCCTTCATTGTGTCTTGAATGGTATGTATAAAATTCAGAAATCTGTTGACCATTTTCAGCATCAACAAAATTTAATCTTTGCTCAGTAATTCGATTATAGAACTGAAAATTTAATTGTGTGTTAGTATTTTCTGGTGCATCAAATGTCACCGTAATTCTAAGTGTGGTTGCAGTTGAAATCTTGTCTGTTAATTCAAAGTGATAGTAATCAACGTCTGTTCTTAGCCATGTAGGAGTTACAGGAATTGTCCCGTCAACGCTGCTGCCAACAGCAAAACTATCTAACTGTGATAGTAAATCAATACTGGCTTCATTTGATTCTGCATCCAATACAATATCTTGGTCTGCAAATCTTAAAATTTGAACACCTGATAAGTAATCTGTACCATCGCGCCCTTGAACATTATCGGTGATGGTGATTGATAACTGCTGTTGTTCTTGCCAATCTTGGTTCCAAATAATTGAATAATCGGAGCGATTACCTGAGAATACAGCCATATTTGCCGTGCCACTACCCGCAAGAATTTTGTCATCTCCGGCGCCCCCCTCCATGACGTCGTTGCCGGTACCACCATCCAAAATATCAGCACGTTCCGAACCAATTAGATTATCGTCTCCATCTAGACCTTTAAGGTATTCAAAATCATCACCGGCTTGAAGAAAATCAATATCATTTGTATCTTCTTGAACTCGTCTGAAAACAAAACCATAAGCCTGACCACTCGCATTATTATTATTATATTGAGTAAATACATCAATAATTCCTGAAGAACTAAATGTAATATCCTGAGTATCACCCTCCCCATAAAAATAATACTCTTGATTCTCAATGGTAATTATCGAGGCACTGTCATTAAGACTTTCAAGACTTACTGTTTGACCAGCAGTAACATTTAAACGGAAAAAGTCTTTATCACCATTAAAGTCATAACTTCCTTTAATGACGTCTCCAAATTCAAATACTTTATTATTGGTTGATGCCGTATTTTCAAAATCATCAATTGATACGGTAATGACTTCACCAGTATCAGGGTTAACAAATTCAATATTTTGAATATTGGTGAGAGAATCGATTCCTTCATTTGAACTGTTAATATTATCACCAGAAGTCACTAAATCCCTAAGTTGCACAGCCCCAGAATTATTTTCATCATTACTCCAAATAAAATTGCCAGGTGTACCAATGACTCTGTAGGTATTATTACCGCCGCCACCATCTATCGAATCATCTCCACTGCCACCAACAATGACATCATCTGCTGATGTACCTAATATCACGTCATCATCTTGGCTACCTTCAATAGCATCCTCAACCATTACCGTAACAAGTTGTTGTGTACTATCTGCTTCATCTGTTGCTGTTACAGTGAACTCATAAGACTGTATCGATTCAAAATCTGTAGATGATAAAACTGTTACCTCACCAGTTGATGAATTAATGGTTACAATACCAGCATCAACAGCGGGGCCTGATATTGAATACACAATATCGCCATTCTTTGAACCCGTTTGAGTTGCCGACGCTATAAAAATAATAGAATTCGCAGACAGGTTTTCACGAACAGTAGTTGAAGTAAGAGATGAGAATACGATAGCCATTATGGACTCCTTTTATCGCCAATAATTCACTATAGACTTAAAGGCGTAATAAGTAACTAAGAAAAATTCTTAGAACCCTAAAATAATTTACATAGAATTAACATTGCCAAAGAATAAAATACAATACAATACAATACAATCAATAGTATAACCCATGATATATATAGTTTTTGCAACCATTTACCTTTCCGAACCCGCGCCAGCAAAAGCTCTCGTAACTGGCTTCATGATATACTGTAATATGGTTCGCTTACCTGTTTGTATATCAATCCCGGCTGTCATACCTGCTTTAAGATCAGTATGATTTAACTTGGGGTTATTAGAGTTTGGGTCTATTTTAACTAGTGCTTTGTAATAAACGGTACTTTGACCATCCGCCCCTTCTTGGGTAAGTGTATCAGAGCTAAGATAAATTAATTCGCCTTCTAAACCACCATAAATGGTATAGTCAAATGCATCTACTTTCACAGAGGCGGGTAGTGATAAGGTTAATGAACCCACATCAGCTGGATTTATTTTAACTTCCACGAACAATTCATTATACATTGGACTGATTTGCATTAGTTCATCACCAGAGCGAAGGACCCCCCCTACAGTATCTATTCGTAAACTTTTAACAATACCATCAAGCGGCGCATGTAATTCTGTATGTTTTAGAATACTTTCACGCTCTAATAGCTGAAACTGTTCAGAAATGAATTGTTGCTGTAATTGGGTGACTTCTTCTCTAGCACGTTGCTTATATTCATTTTCAATAGTTTGTAATTTGCCCTCTAGCTCAACTACCTGGCGACGCGAGCGCATAACATCCAATCTACTGGCATCTCCTGTTGAGAATAAGTTTTCATTAATAGCTAGCTCTTCTTTTGCAATCGATACAGCTGTATTCCAAGTTTCCTGCTCTGACATTAGGCTTTGCAACGCTTGATCATACAATGCTTTTTGTTCAAATAGGATATCTGGAAACCGTTCTTCCTCTATTGAAAACACCAATGGACGTCCTTCGGCTTGCGCTCTTGCACGCGTTAATGCTGCAGATAAAGCCGCTACTTTTGCTTGACCTTCGTTAACACCTGCCATCGCTCTTTCATCTTCTAATATAGCAATGACCTGTCCCATTTTTACCGTATCACCTTCTGAGACAAGAATTTTTTCAATTACACCACCATCTGCAGCTTGAACAACTTGAGTTCTGGTCTCTGTCACTAATTGACCAGGCGCTCTGACGGTTTGTTCGATTTCAAACCAATTCGCCCATACCAAAAATAATACAATTGCTATAAAGATAATGTAGATCATCCCTTTTCTTTCTTTATTCTCTGTTAGGATCATGACGACTCTCCTTGTTGAGTTGATCGTTGCTGTGAAGCATCTAGATTTTTTTCTTGCAGTTTTTTCAACACAGGGTCTTTCGGACCATCTAACATAATTTTGTGATCAACAATTACAACAACTCTATCCACTAAAGAAAGCATTTCGGGTTTATGGGTAATTAATACTAATGTGTCATCCTGTTTGATGTACTGCTTAAGTGCTTGGGTCACTCGTAATTCAAAAGTTCGATCTATCGCAGCCGTAGGTTCATCGAGTAACCAGATTTTCGGTTGACGTAAAAACACCTTTGTCAAATTTACTAATTGTTTCTGACCACCAGATAAACCAGCTCCCCCTTCTGCAATGGGTAATTCGATCCCTTGTGGATGCCGCGCAATCACAGCTTGCTGCAAGCCCGTTATTTCAGCGGCTTTTAGTATCACCTCATCACCGGGATCAACAAGACCTAAAATCAAGTTTTCTCTTAATGTACCTGAAAATAATCGCCCGTCTTGCTGAATATAACCAATTTGTTCGGCCAAGATAGGCTTAGAAATATGACTCATATCAACACCATCTAACGTGATCTTGCCTGAAGTTGGTTTGAATAATCCAGAGACTAGTTTTAACAATGTCGATTTCCCAGCCCCAACAGGACCAATAATCCCAATCTTTTCACCTGGTTTTATTTTCAACGTTTTAATATTCAGCGCATTACGATCATCATAATCAACTAATACATCCTCAAATGTATAATGTCCGTTGATTTTATCTAAAATTAAAGGATCATTTAACCCATAATGATCATCTTCTAATGACCACATCTTATCTAGAGCAGATAATGCTGCTTTTGAATGTCCCCATTGCACGAGCATATTGGGTATCTTGCTCGATGGTGTTAACACTCTTCCAGATAAAATAGAGCAAGCAATTAACCCTCCCATACTCAAGAGACCAGCCGATACCTGTAATGCACCAAATGCAATAATTGATATATATGAAATTTGATGTAAAGACGCGATCCAAAATTGAGAATGTTCACTGACTTTACGCATATCTAAATCATGGACACGCGCTTCATCTGTTGTGTTAAGCCAACGAGAAAGCATACGCCAACCACCTTGGCCGGCTTTGATAGTTTCAGCACCTTCAACCGTCTCAACTAATAAGCCTGTTTTTAGATTGTTTGCTTCTGTGGCCTCACGCGTTAAGCGTTCTACTTTGCGGCGAAATGCGAGGCCAATTACAATGGAAACAATAGCGAAGCTAAATGGTATTAAAGCTAAATATCCACCAATAAACGCCAACACCGTAGTAAAAACAACAATAAAAGGTAAATCAACTAATAATTGAGAAGGCACATTCACTAAAAAATTTCTAATCGTTTCATAACCTTTTAACTGAGCAGCCAAACTACCTACGCTGGAAGGTAACTGGTCAAGTCTAACGTTTAAAAATCTCGAATAAACGGTTTTAGCAAGATGTCGATCGACATTATCTCCTAACTTTTCATTCAAATGTGAACGCATAAATTTAGTTACTAGCTCAATCAGTATTGCAATTAAAACACCAATGGTTAAAGCAAGTAATGTTTGTTCAGCCCCTGTAGGAACCACTCTGTCGTATACTTGCATACTGTACAAGGATGTAGCTAGCGCGACAGTGTTGATGATAATCCCACCAAGAATTATTTCCTTTAAGCGAGATTTCTCGCCCATTACCGCATTATAGATAACTCTAAACACTTTCGAGGACTTAATATCTAAGGGTCTTACCAAGGTCATTCTGACAATAACATAGTCAGATTTATCCTGTGGTGATGATTCTATCCACTCGTTACCTTCAGGATCATAACTTTGTAAGATCCATTCACCCATCGCATTTTGACCTCTTAATAATGCCCACCCCGCCTCAGCGTGATAAGCTAATGCCGGCATTTGAGTTTGGTCAATTTCCTCGGGTTGTAACCACAAGGAACGAGGTAAATGTAATTGTTTTTCAATGTAAGTTATTTGTTCTTGAATTGAATCTAAATGTGCAGACTCTTCAACTGCTTGTTGTAACGCAAGTCGATCAGTAGGCTGTCTTTGTACCCTTGCTAGCTTCATCAAGGTATTAAAAAATATATTACTCATATCAAAAATTCTTTATTGTTGTTGTTTTTCTTTGGCTTAAGACGAGCGTCTCATCTAAACCCTTTGTCAATAATGCTAAACGCCAGTTACTTAAGACTTTTGCGGCTTGCAAATCGGCTAATTCTAATTCTGCTTGGGCCAATTCACGTGCTGTATTCATCACTTCAACCCAAGAGCGTCGACCTGCAAGATATTGACGGTTAAATGCTTCAGCAATATCATTATTAGCGCCTAAACTCATTTCAAGCGCACGCTCACGGGCTTTTAATAGCGTCAACTGTGTCACCTCTAAATTGACCCGTTCTTGGATTTGACGTTCTATTACTTTAATCTCAGCTTCAATAGTTTTGCTCTGTGCGGCAGCTAGATCAACTTGACGGGCGGCACTTAACCCTGCACCAAAATTTGATTCCACACCGATGAATAATCGATTTGAAAATGGCAAGTCACCCAGTTGATAAGAACCGCGTTGATGTTCAGCACGAAGATACACTTCCGGTTTAACACTCGCGTAACGTTCTTTAGTCTCTGCTTGGCTTCTTCTTAAATCAGCTTGTATCCGTTGCAGAGTAGGACTAATTTTAAGTGCATTTTGTATCGAAGTGCCTAATTGAATTTGAAGTGGGTCTAAATATTGATTTGGATTAGATGTTCTTAAAATCGGCTCACCTACTAATTGCTCAATTTTAACCCTAGCGGCATCTAATTGAAGCTGAGCATTAAGAAATTGAGCATCAATTTGTGCTAAACGAGCCTCGGTTAAACGAACCTCTGAGGGTGAACTCGCGCCTTGAGAAGCTCTACGAGTAACACTTTCTTTTAGTCGGATGTGAGTTTCAATACTTTTATTTAATGCCGCTTTACGTAGTTCTGCAGCAAACCATTCACCCCAGGCTTGAACGACTAACTGGGCGAGTTGAAGACGCGTTTCTTCTATAGAGATCAATTGACTATCGACATTCGCTTTATTTTTTTCATACCCAGCATCTAGTCGACCAAAGGTCCATAATGGCTGTTGAATTCTGATGGTAGCAACATTGTTTGAACCATCATAATTACTATCACCATTTGAGGTCACTGCAGCATTTTCAAGTGAAACTGACAATGTTGGATAATATTGTTGTAGTGCTATGTCTAATTCGGTTTCTGCTACAACTAATTTAGCTTTTTGCACTAAAATATCAGGATGCTGATCAACTGTTTTGGTTATTAATTCATTTAAATCAGATGATTGTGCAGAAAATGAGAAGAGTGTTGAGATTATTGATATACAAAGTAATTGTGTTTTCATAAATACCATAAAGATAAAAAAGGGCGCATAAGCGCCCTTTTTA
>Ga0209136_1000591_pt1 | contig 25792 bp, 9 predicted proteins | sample SaaInl0LU_22_DNA_FD_184640 | JGI IMG/M metagenome (GOLD analysis project Ga0209136, IMG submission 184640) | Marine microbial communities from expanding oxygen minimum zones in the Saanich Inlet - ESP_90LU_22_DNA (SPAdes) (version 2) | ecosystem: Environmental > Aquatic > Marine > Intertidal zone... | reverse complement strand
ATTGTTGTGAATTATAGATGGACGCTGCTACTTCTACCAGCCAATGACCAATAAAAGTAACAGCTTTTGATATTGTTTTCCGTTGTAATTTAATAAGCCGTTTTAATTCAGGTATTGCTGCTTCAACACTTGCGTTTGTAATTGCTGGTCTGCAAATATCACCAAGTCATTGGTCGCTACATTACCGCCACTGGCGACTGTTACCTGCTCTGTTACATCCTCATCATTCACAATCACATCTCGGGTGAGGGTGATATTCCCTGAGTTATCCAATGTCAGACTGTAATCTGCCAATGCACCTTCTAGATAGATTTCATCTTGACCTGATTTCAAGTTCGATGCATCCACCACTGAGCCGGTAGGGACATAGATGTGGTCTATCCCGCTACTGCCTGATATTAACGTGCTGATGTTTGGTCCTAATGCCATGACTCCTGCTCCGTTATTATCTAGCACAATATGCTTCACTGTCCCGCCACTGATAGGTTTGGTATCTAACGCACTGACACTGTTATCTAACACCAAGTCACTCATCGGCGTCTCATTGATAATGGCATCTTTGATAGCAGAGGTACTTATCGCCCCATCTATAAACACCAATACATCAGCTGCACTTGCCGTAGCAATAAACTGCACAATCTCTTCACCAATATCCGTTAAACGGGATAACTGCATCACACCTGAGCTAGGGTCGAGTAAGATACTATCTACATATTCTGCAAACGGGCCACTGAAGTAAATGCCATCAACAGAGCCTTTTAAGTTTGTGAGGTTATACTTCACACCAGGCATCACCATAAACCCATCCACATTACCTGAGCCCGAGACCAAGAAGGTTTGACCAACCACACTCACCTCATCCACAAATCGGGCTATATCAAAGAAGTTGTTGCCTTGTGAGCCTGTGACAATCACTTTGGCTGTCGGGGTCAGGGTAGCAAATGCAAAGCTTTCACTTTCGATATATGTATAAGCGGGTATACCATCTCTATCAGCTGTCATACCGAGCGCTAAGCAAGCTTCATCACATTCATCTGGTGCGCCATCTGAATCAGTGTCGAGCAAATCTCCGATAGAGATAAGAGGGAATTTATCTTTACCATCGATAACGCCATCATTATCACTGTCAGCTAATTTAGGATTAGTACCTAGATCAATTTCAGCACCATCTTTAAGACCATCAGAGTCGAAGTCTGGGTTATTTAAGCCCAATCCATTCGCCATTTCATAATTGTCACCTAAGCCGTCATTATCTGAGTCGGTTTGTTCGAAGCTGTCGAGTGGAAAATCATCTAAGTCATCATTAACCCCATCATTATCATCATCAGTATCACAAGCATCACCCGTATCATCTGTATCAAAATCTAATTGTTTTGTGTTAGCAGTTAAGGGGCAATTATCTATAGAATTGTCCTTACCATCTTTATCAACATCTATCCAGACAGCAGGGTTGTTTGGCGCTATATCGAATTCGTCAACCGCGTTATCTCCGTCTGTATCAATGGTATATTCAATACCGTTGTAACTTTGTTCACAAATGCGAACATAATTAACTGTTGGAGCTTCTTTATATATAGATGCAAGGTTAGATAAATCATGTCTTGTTTTAATCTGGTAAGTATCACCTAATAATTCAACATCATTTAAATAACTGACATGCCCCTCATAATTTGAGGGTGCATCACCAACATGGACAGTATGCGTTAATCTCGTAGAATTTATCCAAGGGTCATCAACACCAAAGCCACTATCCATACCTGATATTTGTAATGACACTTCAACAATATCTGAGGATGAATTCGCTGATACATCATAACCAACCACTTGTGGGATAGTTGTATCTTGTTCAAGGTTATCTATTGTAAAACTTAGTTTTTCATTAATGCCAGCACTTTGAATACTAACTTGATAATCACCACTGATAGCATTTTCGTGTAGCGGTATCGACAATTGAGCCACATCATCTGATTTATCATTAAAACTCGTCTCAACAAAACATTGAGAGGGGCTTAATAATCTAATGTAAGCATTTTCTAAATCTAACGAATCATCAATACGATGCATCTTCAAGGACAATTCTGGAAACGTTGATATAAGTTCGAAAGATACCTGTTCGTCGCCATCAAGAACGCCATCATTATCACTATCAGAGTTTAACGGGTTTAGATTAGTTGCTAATTCTTTAGCATCTGTTAAGCCATCATTGTCGTTATCTTTGTCAAAAAAATCTTTAATCCCATCATTATCTAGATCTAGATTTCCAGGGTAAATAACATTGTCAGAAAAATCAGCTTCACCTGTATTTTGCGGAATGAGTGACACACTTATTCTAGAGTCGTTACTAAACAGATTTCGATTTAAATTAAATGAAATTAAAGAAGATGAAGATGTCAAAGAGCAATTTAAAATACTCGTTGCACTGGAACTGGTTATTAATGAGCAACTAGAAGCAAGTGCTTCACTATTAGAAAACAGATATTCACTAATGTCTTCGCTGCTCGCTAGCAATTTAAAATCATATGATTCAGATGGTGAAACGGTCAAATCAAGTTTTAAGAATTCACTGTTTAGTTGACTGACACTCAATTCAGAATTAAATTCACTTTCCGAATTAATAGTAATATACGGATTAAATCCTAAATCACTTAATTTATAACTTTTGTCGTAATTATTGGTCCTATTTCCAATTGAATCTGATGCAGATAGAATGTTACTTAGTGACCATGTTCCAGCTACTTTATTGATGTCGGCTATAAATGTCGCTGTTCTTACAAACGTATCAGGCTCTTCGCCAACTTCCCAACTAGAATAACTATCTGGGTACCAATAAATATTACTACCTGTTTTGGTCGATATTAGCCATAAATTAAAACTTGCCACTTCAGAGGTCTCTTTTACAACATATTCAACTGTAAATGTTTGCTCCGATTCAGTTACATCTAACGTTCGTGTTGAAAAAGCAAGAGAAACTAGTTCTGGGGGAGTTGTATCAACTTCTATGACTTCCTGAAAAGTTTGAACCGGTAATTTTTTAACTTTAACCGCTTGTTGCACATAATCTTCCTGATTTGCAGCTAAGCATCTGTTCAACTCATGGTGAAATTCAGGAGTTACAGCACTATCATTTTCCAAATACCCTTGCGAATAAGCCATTTCAATCAGTATTTCATCGTTACAAGTAGATAGATAATATTTTAAATCTGACGCCATGACTGATTGTGAAGTCATAACTAGGCACAATAACCAAAATAAACGTTCAAATAGATACATCTCAATCCTTTTTAAAAGATAGTTAATCAAATTAATAATACCTGCTGCTTAAAAATAAGCATGAGGACTTTCCATTACAGTCTGAAGCTAACATTATATATTTGTTTTATATATAGGAATTTTTCTTAGATATTTAGATTATTTGACCATTGCATGATAATGAAGTGTAAGGATAAATTCGGATGCCATTCAGTTAGGAGTGAGTTAGGATGAACGCTGCTACTTCTAAAGGCCAATGACCAATAAAATTAACAGCTGTTGCTATTGCTTACCGTTATAAATTAATAGGCCGCATCAGTTCAGATACTGCTGCTTCAACACTTGCGTTTGTAATTGCTGGTCTGCAAATATCACCAAGTCATTGGTCGCTACATTGCCACCACTAGCGACTGTTACCTGCTCTGTCACATTCTCATCGTTGACGGTTATGTCTCGGGTGAGAGTAATATTCCCTGAGTTATCCAATGTCAGACTGTAATCTGCCAGTGCACCTTCTAAGTAGATTTCATCTTGACCTGATTTCAAGTTCGATGCATCTACCACAGAGCCTGCAGGTACATAGATGTGGTCTATCCCGCTACTGCCTGATATTATCGTACTGATATTAGGCCCTAATGCCATTACCCCTGCCCCGTTATTATCTAATACAATATGCTTCACTGTCCCGCCAGTTGTAGGTTTGGTATCTAACGCACTAACACTGGTATCTAATACCAAATCATCCATCGGCGTTTCATTGATGACGGCATCTTTGATAGCAGAGGTACTTATCGCCCCATCTGTAAATACCAAGACATCAGCAGCACTTGCCGTAGCAATAAACTGCACAATCTCTTCGCCAATATCCGTCAAACGGGATAACTGCATTACACCTGTGCCAGAATCCAGCAAAATACTCTCAGCATATTCCGTAAATGTCCCACTGAAGTATATGGTATCTTTACCCCCTTTTAAGTTTGTAAGGTCATACTTCACCCCAGGCATGACCATAAACCCATCCACATTACCTGAGCCAGAGACCAAGAGTGTTTGACCAACCACACTCACCTCATCCACATATCGAGCTATATCAACGAAATTTTCACCTTCTGAGCTAGTAACAATGATCTTGGCGGTAGGAATTAACTTCTCAAATACAGGGAAAGAATCATAAAAAGTATATTCAGGTACCAAATAATTAAAATTTAGTTCTTTAAAGTTAATTCCTCTGGGGAACTTGTTTTTGTATATACTATAATTAGCGCCCCAACAAAAATTCCCTTCCTGTGTAATAGCACAGGTTCCGTTGAGATGCGCATCTATTAAATATGCTTTTGAATAATTTAAGGGGACATTCAACTGGCCTTCAGAATTATTCCCCCAACATATAATTTTGTTTTGAGAAATAGCGCAAGTATGATTCCACCCTGCGGTTATAGCACTGACATTATCAAGGTCAGGGATGTTTAATTGACCGTAAGAATTATCCCCCCAACAAATCACTCTTCCATCTTCCATTACACAGGCATGATTTAAACCCGATGTGTAAGCTTCAGGGAAATTTATTACGCTAGGTATGTTGGTAACGGACTCCCCCCAACATTGAAAACCATTATTATCGACTGCGCAAAAATGATGTTGTCCTGCAAATAATTTTGTAGGGTTATTAAGTGTGGGTACAGGATGGGGAGAAACGTTCCCATTATTAGATGGCCAGCATAAAACCTCTCCTTCGCTAATAGCGCATATGTTCCAACTACTTGCAGCAATTGAAAGTGGACGCTTTATATTTGTAAAAGGAGGTTTTGTTAAATTTGATGTGTTTCCTCCCCAACATTTTAAACCGTAATCATCTACAGCACATGTTTGTTCACCATTTGAAACAAATGTTTTTGTATTCGTTAAAACTGGTATTGCTGTTACATCACTTTGAGCACTACCATAACAAGCCAAACCACTATCACTTAATACACACATTCCATTCGTGTCTATTTTATAATGATCAGGTGTTATATCTTGTTTCTGCGGCTCTATCACTGCAGATAAATCAAAATCGTCACTAATACTGGAGATGCAGCTTGCACTGTATCCATTACAAGCTCCTCTCCATTCAGATAATCCAAAACCTGGATTTGGTTTTATGGCAAACTTCATGACTGATGCACCTAAAGGCAAATCTACATAACAGGAACCTTGACAAGAAAAATGTTGCGTCCATAAAGTGCCATTATCCAAATTAAATTCTCTGGAAATAAGGCCTGTTTTAAAAGAAATATTATAATTTCCCATTTCTTCGTATTGATTCCAATAAACATCTAAGAAGTGAGCTCCAGGATCAGCTAAAAAGGTCTCTTCCTGGCTGCAATAACCCGATAAACCACCATAAGAATATTCCGGTGTTGTGTAAGTGATTTCTGCATCAACCTTAATACCATTGCAGTCTAAGTTAATAATTACATATGTTTTTCTACGGATACTAATTTTATAGACATCACGGTCAGTTATTCCATCGATACGTGCTGGTAATATTTTGTAGGGCATAAGTTCAATAGCATCATTCTTTGAATCTGGCTGATCATCAATATCTTGTGTCATGCCTAAATTTTGACATTCTTCACTACAATAAAAAGGCGCACCATCACCATCAAAATCTAAAAATTCTTCTATGGAAACTAATGGAAATTTATCTTTAATATCAATAACACCATCATTGTCATCATCGTCATCTGCTGTCATGCCCAGCTCAACACATGCACTATCACAGGTATTAGGGGCACCATCTGAATCGGTATCAACTAAATCACCAATAGATTTGAGTGGATAAGTATCTGTGGTATCTAACACACCATCATTGTCATCGTCTGTATCTGAACTCAAATTTAAAACCTGGCATGATGTTCCACATTTATCAGGGATACCATCACCATCGGAATCTTTAAGACGTAGTTTTGGATCATATTTATCTGTTGGTATTACTAACCATGCACCAGCTCCAATTGAATCATCAGGGTTTATTTGGGACTGACGGTCACGGATAGTGACAAATGAACCATCGTTATAGTCATAAATAACAATTTCAGCCCAGATTTCATCACCATTCATTGTTTCAAGATGACCTGTTGTTCTAAATTGGTATCCTTGTGCACCTTCATTGTATTGAGTCGAAGTTTTTCCTAAAATTTGTTGTAGTGCTGACGCTTCTTGTTTGTTTAAGATTGAACTACTAAACAAACCAGTACCGACTTGACTTATATCAATATTAATTTTATTACCTATTGTTGATTCAAGTAAGTTTATCAGTTCTGGGTAAGTAGCATGCCTCCAGTCTTTTAACACATCATCTTTAAATAATGATCTTGCAATCGCATACTCATTGGTCTCATCTCTTCCAGCGTCAAATTTTGATATAATATCTTGAGCAACATCAACTCTCATCCACACCAAATTTTCATGAACAAAACCAATATCTTTACTCAAGGGTAAATTAAGATTTTCTAGTAAATCCAAAGAAATGTTGGGATATGCGTCATTAATATCAGTGATTCCATCTCCATCGTTATCATCATCGGCTACCATTCCTAAGCTTAAACAGGTTTGTTCACAATCATTTGGAACCCCATCACCATCTGAATCGAGTAAACCATCTAGTGAAATAAGTGAAAATTCATCTCTTTCATCTAAAACTCCATCGCCATCATCGTCATCATCCGCTGACAGACCTAACGCCATACAGGCTTCATCACAATTATCTGGTGCTCCATCATTATCAGTATCGATAAAGTTACTAATATCTATTAATGGGAATTTGTCAAAAATATCAATTATTCCATCTTCATCTGTATCTATACCCTCTGAAACTTCACAATTGTTGTCAGTACAATAACCTTCAAAGTAGCTAATTGGAGGATTATAGTTGAATTCAGAATGACCAAAATTTGCCATAAGTATATTCGGCTGGCATTCCCTTGAACCGATTTGAACTTTAAATTTAACCTTGTCAGGTAAGTCTTTTGCTATTGGAGATTGCTTAAGACTAGGGTTACTAGTTTTAAACCAAGTACCATTTTTACCAATAAAATAAGTTTTATCATCCATATTTAATGCAAACATAAATACATCTTCAGCTTTTGTCTGCTCAAACCCTTCCAAATAGTAATTACCCCCTGAATCTCTAGCACCATCAGTTATAATGGAAGTTAAATCTACAACAACTTGATTTTCATCAACAATACTCATCGAAGCGCCTAATGTATCGCCACCACATTTAGCTGTAACTTCCCAGTAATGCTTGCCACTAATAATATAGTCATGAGTATAAGTTTCCCAAGATTGAGAGCCTGAACTAATTTGCTTTGTCGTGACCAAAGTGTTGTTGGCTGACAAAAGTATGCCCGAACCTGTTGTGTTAATATCAAAATCAGTAAAACTAGAATTATCAATAAACGATACTCGAGGATCTAAAGGAGCTATGTCTTGTTCATCAAGGTAAAAGTCATTATCATCATCAGTGTCTGCTGCCATGCCTAGTTCTAAGCAAGCCTCATCGCAGTTATCAGGTGTACCATCTGAATCAGTGTCAACTAAATAACCAATAGATATGAGTGGATAAGCATCTGTGCTATCTAACACACCATCATTATCATCATCACTATCTGCTGCCATACCTAGCTCAACACAAGCTTCATCACAAGTATCCGGTGCACCATCTGAATCGGTATCAACTAGGTCGCCAATTGCAATGAGTGGATAGGCATCTGCAGTGTCTAATACGCCATCATTATCATCGTCTGGGTCGGTTGCATCTGGAATACCGTCATTATCGTTATCAGGAACTTTTTCACCTGTGATCGTAATAACGCTTGGAGAATTTAAGCCATCGTGGATCAAACTCACGTCTTGACTAAATTCACCAATTTGCATTTCCGTAGCGTCAACTAGTATTGGAACACAATGCTGCTCACCTCCACTGATGTAATTAGGAATAGCACTTAAATTCAATGATTCTAGGTCATTATTTACTCTATACAACTTGACAGGATAGGTAGTACTATTACTTAAACAAATAGAAGCTTGTGCTCCTGAAGTAATAGTTCCAAATTCTATACTTGTAGTTGATAACCTAAGTGACGGTCTTGCATCGACAAAATTGATAGATGCAGCAACAGGGAATACAGCTTTATTTGAAGCATTTATGTAACTCCCGTTATCATTTTCATTTTCGTTATAATTTAATAAAGGCTGATGAAATAGATATCCGTCTCCAGCAACATCTGATTGTCGAACAGAAAAAATAAGGCCTGTGTCATCTTGTGTAAATGAAGGTCTAGATGTGTAGTTGCTGACGGTAACACTTGCTGTAACACTTGATGCGGTGGATTTTGCTGTGCCATCCAAAGTATTTAGTATCCAAACTTCGCTTCGATTAGTTGAATCAACAAATAAATCAAACACAATATAATCAGAGTTAACTTTACCAAAGCTAGGGTTTCCAACGCTCACTTCGCGGTCTAGTCCGGCAAATGGATATTCATAGGAGGCATCAACAATATCATAAATTCCTAATTGCCAAGCGCACCCGTCAATAATCTCTGAATTCTCAGTGCTACAAACAAGATAATCAAATGCTAAACGTCTATTAGTTGGATCAAATGCAATTGCGTCAATAAATTCAAAAGGTAGACCTTCCACATTCTCAGTAAAACTCTTGGATTTAGGTGTTAATGATAAGGACGTATTGTTATCGAGATTATATAATCCGATAGAATTAACACCTTGATTCGCGCCTTCGGAATAAGAAAACGCCAAATATCTGAAGTCACTACTAAATTGCAGTTGATTAATATTTGCACCAACTGAGGATGAGAAATATTCGTCTGTTAATAGATTTGCATTTGAATCTATCAAAATGTAATGAATAGATTCGTCAGCCATCTTGAAAAATGTTAAATTCACTTCAATGTCATTTAGTACAGTAGTTGCAATTGCAGGTGTTGCATTTGATACATTGTTTGCAATTAATAAAACATTATCTTCTTCATATGTGGGGTTATTTGAGTCGAATGCTTGGAAATACAAGTCGTAAGTATTGGTAAGGTAATTGAGGGATATAAATGCAGTGATATTTCGACCATTAGAGTTAAAGACTGCATTTTGGGTAATAATCGTAGTTGTAGTGTTATCTGCAATTTCCTTATATCCAATAACCTCCGCTGCTCGCTCAATAGCTTGAACTTCGGTGCTGCCCTCACCGTGCAACTCTTCAGCTTTAGCGAGCATTCCGTTGTATACATCGTTAAATTCAGCACGAGATGATAATGAACTTAAAGTGCCAAAGGCTATTTGTGCAAGTGTTCCCCTACCTATACTGGCACCTAGATTATCGTTAGTTAAACCTTCTGCAATTAAATAAAAGAAGTAGTTGCTTATTCCGGCGTTAATATAAATAGACTGATTAGGGTCATACTGTTGATAGCGCATTGCATCCCCAAAAGAGCTGGGATTAGACATGCTTCTTACCACAGAATTTGGAGAATCATCACCCACTCCCCATCCTGCTTGTGGGCTTGCGAGCACTCCAAATAAATCTGAAAAAGATTCATTTAACGTATCAGGCCACCCGTTACCTGTTAAGCCTGCTAAATCACCAACAATACCATGCCCTAATTCGTGACCAACCACTTCAAATGAGTCTGCATAATTGGTATCACTTGTTTTGCCGAAACCCATGAACGTTCCCATATTGAAAGCATTTGCTTGTGTTTCAAACTCAATATCAACGATTAATGTTATTGCCTGTGCCTCTGCACCTGTTTCACCAAAACGGTAGTCATGTGTATCTGAGAAATAATTAAACAGTGTATCGAAATGAGAAATCACGGATACAGCAGATGAATTCCATCCTGAATCAGCAAACTCTGAACTCACAATTGTATTGATAGATAATTCCATTTCATGGTAATTATAAGTTGCGTTACCAGTGTTATCGTAACCACCTTCCAGCCCTACTAGAAAAGCGTCAAATACGGCTGTGCCTGCACCACTAGGTAAACGATTATCAACGAGATAGTTTCGGCCTTGGGATGAAATAGTATTAAACTCTCTTCTCTGTCCACGTAAATCTAAACCGCTTGCGTTGGTGTTGTGTTTCAGATGATCATTTTCGTTTAATATGGTTTTAGTGCCTGCATGAATGACCATATCATACTGTCTAAAACCGCTTCTTAGCTCAACTTGATACGCTGGAGCAGCTCCACCAGTAGACTCATAAATCCCATAGGTAGAATTGGTAATATGCCATTGCCCGAGTAGCTTGGATTGCGCCACTTCAAGTAAATCCGCCTCAGATAAGACATCGCCATTCTCAACTATTTGTTTGCTGATATTGGGCTGATTCAGTGCGCCTGTGATGGATGTGACTTTGCCATTCACCGTAGTTAGCGCCATATCACTAAATAGTACTGGCACGCCAAATGCCATGCGTTGATAACGACTGACGCATTGGTCTCCTATGCATCTGTTTTCTTTTGTGACGTTAAGGGATGAACCTGGAATATTTAAGTCCAGTAGTCTTGCTGAGTCTTTTATGAAGGCATCATGACTTTCAACTGTTTGGGTATACTTAGGGTAGATAGCTTTTGGTTGACCGCTGCTGTTGAGTAATACTTTTGCAGGTTTAGTTGATGCATACAACTTATCTAACTTAGCTAATTCCGCGCGTTTAGCTTCCGGTGTCTTGGGTTCGAATGACCTTCCCTTTAGAGGCTCATTTATGCGCGCTGTGATTAAACTTTCTAACTTATCTTTTTCTATCCCCCCCTGTGTTGTCTTAACATTTTTAAGCGCCAAAGCATTTTCAATTGAAAGTTTATGATTTGATTGGCCTGTATTACGTAATTCAACTTCAACTTCTATTTGTTTGGCAGCCTCTGCCTTGACGTCAGCTTTATTTGAACTCAGAGAAAGTTGGCCTGATATAAAGATTATTCCAAGTACAAATATAAATATATAAGAAGACCGCTTGATGCCAGACGTAAATTTCATAATATTGAATAAAGTTGAGTTTAAAATTTAAAGTAGCATAAACTGATATAGAATTATCTAAGAAAATTTCTTAGATTTAGTTAACGGTAATTTTATTATTAAATACAATTAATACTGAAAATAATGACTAGCTACGTCAAAACTCGCCCACAGTGAAAATGTGTATCATTAATTGACGTGTTTATTACATTGAATCAAAGTAGACCAGATATTTTTACTCTGCACTGTTTCCTAGCATCTTTATCAATAACAGCAAGGCAACCTTAAATTGGGCTGATATGAGAACTAGTGGTAGATATTGAATTGTTTCATTTTCCCATTAATATATAAAATGCAAGCAAAGAAATGAAACAATAATCTCCCTTCCTAAAAAGTTCAAAGTTTTGATTGTTATGTGAACTAGGAGTCGGCACATGAGCCTCTTAAACAAATGCCATACCGTATCTAGTCAGTCATCTTGTTCCGGAGCCGTTGGGAAAGGAGCGAAGATGAGCGAAGCGATTCGTAGTGACGCACTCAACTGCGTGAAGGATAAAAGCTGATGACACTCCGTTAGGAGTGGCATGAGTCGATTAGTATCAAAAACTTCAGACAATATTATGTAGATGCCGCTGAGTATAATTTACAATTATATGATCTAGGTATCCAGCAAGCGAAGCGCGGTAGCTGTAACGATCTGCACGCCATTGTATGGCGTTTTTATGCTTAACTGTTGTACTTACCGCCTAGTTTCAATATCAGCCGAGCATGATCCATACAGGGGGGTATACGAACTAGTGGTGTACTTATGAGTAAGTATTGCTCTTAGACAAGATTAGACGAGTTTTTTGTATGCCAATATATTTATGACCGAATTTCATTTAGTTGCATGCCTTTTACACAATCCCTAAGAAATATTCTTATACTATTAAATACACTTTCATGCGATATTTAAGATCTACAATTTAGGGACTATTTTATGAAAAACATATATTTATTTGCTTTACTGAGCGGGATGATCTTAACTGGTTGCTCCTCTACCTCTACTCAATATGTAGAAAAACCAAATCTGAATAGTGAAATTCCAATGAACAAAGCTATTATCGAATTACATCGTACTTCAGGTTTTGTCGGTGCAGCAGTTGGAACACATATTTATGACAATGAAACTAAAATTGGGATCCTAAATAATGATACCAAATTAACTTGGGAACGAGACTCAAATTCAATAATGTGTTTAAGTAGAGACAAGTTTGGTGATGATATTCTAGACTACCTTGTAAACCCCATGTTGACAGCGGCTTTAGAACCAGCTCACCCGGATTGTTTTAATATCGAAGCTGGTAAGATTAATAAGTTTAAACTTATATTTTCAGAAGCTCGATTTATCAATGAAAAGACATGGCTAAAAGAATATAAATAATGCAATTACAATCACTTGGATTAAAAAAATTAAATGTTTGAACAAATTTTTAAAAATATTGACGACATACTTCACAAGGATGCTGGCTGTTCAAGCGAGCTAGACTATACAGAGCAAACTTCTTGGATGCTGTTTTTAAAGTATTTGGATGACTTAGAATTTGCAAAGTCGCAAGAAGCTGAATTAATGGAGCAGGAATATAACTACATCATTGACGAAGCGCACCGCTGGAGTAATTGGGCAGCACCTAAAAAGGCTGATGGTAGTTTTGATCATGACAACGCCTTAACCGGTGATGACTTAATGGAATATGTCGATGGCGAATTATTCCCCTACCTCAAAGGCTTTAAGCAACGGGCAGAAAGCCCTAATACCATTGAATATAAAATTGGTGAAATCTTTGGTGAGATAAAAAACAAGATTCAAAGCGGTTATTCACTGCGGGATGCGCTTGAGAAAGTAGACGAACTGCAATTTCGTTCCCAAGAGGCCCAACATGAATTATCGCACTTGTATGAAGTGAAAATTAAAAACATGGGTAATGCAGGGCGCAATGGTGGTGAATATTACACGCCACGCCCTTTAATTCGCGCCATGATCGACGTAATAAAACCGCAAATTGGTGAAACCATTTACGACCCAGCGGCAGGCTCTGCTGGCTTTTTATGTGAAACCTTTGATTATTTGCGTAAAGGCGGTGCTGAAAAGCGCCAACTTAAGTCCAGTGATTTAACGGTATTGCAAGAAAGCACCTTTTACGCCAAAGAGAAAAAGTCACTGGCGTATGTGATTGCCATAATGAATATGATTTTGCACGGTATCGAAGCGCCAAACGTTATTCACACCAATACCTTGGCTGAAAATCTGCAAGACATTACCCCTAACAGGCAACACGATATCATATTGGCTAACCCGCCATTTGGTGGTAAAGAGCGTCCTGAGGTACAGCAAAACTTCCCTATTAAAACCAGTGAAACAGCCTTCTTGTTTTTGCAGCACTTTATCAAATCGCTTAAACCCGGCGGTCGCGCTGCCATAGTGATAAAAAATACCTTTTTATCTAATACCGATAAAGCAGCCGTAGCATTGCGTAAAGAGCTGCTTGAAAACTGTAACCTGCATACAATTCTAGATTGCCCAGGCGGCACGTTTATTGGTGCTGGGGTTAAAACAGTAGTGTTATTTTTTACCAAAGGTGAACCAACACAAAATATTTGGTTTTATCAGCTCAATGTTGGCCGTAACATGGGTAAAACTAATCCGCTCAATGACAAAGACCTTAAAGAGTTTATTGAGTTACAGGCAAGCTTTACCAACTCAGACAATTCATGGTCATTAGCGACGAGTGAACTAGATAATAATACCTGGGATTTATCAGTCAAAAATCCTAACGCAAAAGAAGAAGCCCCTTTGCGTGAACCAAAAGCCATTATTGACGAAATTATCGCATTGGATAAAGAGAGCAAAGCGATTTTAGCAAGAATTCAGGAGTTACTTGGATGAAATGGGAGACTCGATTACTTGGTGAATTGACAAATATAAAAACCGGGAAACTAAATGCAAATGCCGCTGTAGAGGGAGGTAGACATCCATTTTTTACCTGTTCAAGAGAAACTTATGCTATTGATGAATATGCGTTCGACTGTGAGGCGATCCTTTTGGCCGGAAACAACGCAGTTGGAGACTTCAACGTAAAGCATTACAAAGGCAAGTTTAATGCTTACCAGAGGACTTATGTGATAACTATAAAGAACGAGACTGAAGTGTTGTATCGTTTTCTTTATATCCAGATTCAAATGGCGCTTGAAAAGTTTAAGAAACAGTCTGTAGGTGCAGGGACTAAGTTTTTAAAAATCGGGATGATAAATTCTCTTGTAGTCTCTACTCCACCAATAGAAGAACAAAAACGCATTGTAGCCATTCTCGACCAAGCTTTTGCCGATATCGAAAAAGCCCGTGCCACCGCAGAGAAAAATCTTAAAAACGCCCGTGAGTTGTTTGATAGCTATTTGCAGCAAGTGTTCAGTCAAGGTGGTGAGGGGTGGGTTGAGAAAAAAATTGGCGATGTTACTGATTTAGCCAGAGGTCATAATCCTCCTAAAAGCAAGTTTATTTATGAACCGCGAGAGGGGTATGTGCGGTTTTATCAAATTCGCGATGGAAAATCCGACAAACATGCTGTATATGTGCCGTCAAGTCCCAAGCTGCACTATGTCACTAAGGATGATATTTTGATGGTGGCTTATCGTCATGTTGGTGGTGCTTTTAGGGGAGTTGAGGGAGCATTCAATGTAGCGTTGTGCAAAATAACCAACAAAGATAGAAAGACTCTTCATGATGACTTCTTATTCCACCTCATTCCGTCATCTTTTATTAAAGGTGAGCTTTTAAAAGCATCTGAAAGGTCTCTGATTCCATCTATGTCAGTTAAGCATTTAGCTAGCCTGTCAATACCGATTCCACCACCACAAGATCAAGATGAAATAGTCAGAAAAATAAACAGCATGGAGCGAAAATGTAAGCTTCTTGAATCGGTTCACCAATCGAAGGTTAATGCTCTTGATGAACTAAAAAAATCTATTCTACAAAAAGCCTTTTCGGGCGAACTAACCAAAAGCAAAGGAATTGCCGCGTGACATTAACCTCGAAGAATAAAGCAAACCGAAACGAAGCCGATACCCGCGCCGATTTAATTGACCCTCAATTAGTCAGTGACGGCTGGGGCCAAGTTGACAAAAGCTTTATTCGACGGGAAGTGATTTGCCCAGGGCGCATACTCACTGGCGGCAAACGCAGCCAACCAGTAAACAGTGACTATGTATTGGTGTACAAAGGACGCAAACTAGCAGCGGTTGAAGCTAAAAAGGAGACCTTAAGTTATACCGAAGGCGTACGCCAGGCCAAGGATTATGCCGAGCGCTTACAATGTCGATTAGCCTATGCTACCAATGGCCATGATATTTATCAGATTGATATGCTCACTGGCGATGAAAAGTTAGTTGAACGTTATTTGTCGCCAGAAGAACTTTGGTCACTTACCTTTTCTGACCAAGACAAAACAGCGCCTGATTTTAAAAAGGTTTGGCGAGAACGTTTTGCAGCTGTCCCTTTTGAAGTCAAAGGCGACTGGCAACCTCGTTATTATCAAGAAAACGCCATTAACAATGCGCTTGAAGCCATAGCCGAGGGTAAACAAAAAGTATTACTAACTCTGGCCACAGGCACAGGTAAAACCTGTATTGCCTTTCAAACAGCGTGGAAGCTATTCCAAAGCCGCTGGAGTTTAACTGCACAAAAAAAACCAGAGCTCGCCAAACGCCGGCCTCGTATTTTGTTTTTAGCTGACCGCAACATACTAGCAAATCAGGCATTTAATGATTTTGGCCCTTTCGGTGAAGACGCTTTAGTTCGCATCAACCCTAATGAAATACGTAAGAAAGGTGCTGTGCCAAAAAATGCAAGTGTGTTTTTCACTATTTTCCAAACCTTTATGAGCGGGCCAAAAGACGATGAAGGCAATGAAACTCCATACTTCGGTGATTACCCGCCCGACTTCTTTGACTTAATTATCATTGACGAGTGTCACCGTGGCGGCGCGAACGATGAAGGTAACTGGCGAAAAATACTCAAGCATTTTTCGCCTGCGGTTCAATTAGGCTTAACTGCCACACCAAAGCGCACAGATAACGTAGACACCTATAATTACTTTGGCGAACCAGTTTATAGCTACACTCTTAAGCAAGGCATCAACGATGGTTTTTTAACGCCGTTTAAGGTTTACCCAACTGTAGGCACGATGGACGAGTACGTATATACCCCTGGGGATGGAGTAGTGGTGCGCGGCGAGCCTGAGCCTGGCAGAGTTTATACTGAGGGCGATTTCAATCGTATTATTACCATCCCAGAACGTGAACAAAAGCGTGTTCATTACTGGATGGATCTATTTAAACCCAATGAGAAAACTATCGTCTTTTGTGCCACCCAAGAGCACGCTGGCATGGTGCGTGACTTTATCAATCAATATGCTAGGCAAAAAGGTTGGACAACCAACAGCAACTATTGTGTTCGAGTTACTGCCAATGACGGTGCAGCCGGTGAAAACGACCTAAAAATATTTCAAGATAACGAAAAGACCATCCCCACTATTCTCACTACATCACGTAAGCTTTCTACAGGTGTCGACGCCCGCAATGTGCGCAATATTGTGCTAATGCGCCCGTGCAATAACATGATTGAGTTTAAACAGATAGTTGGCCGTGGCACCCGTATGTATGAGGGCAAAGACTATTTCACAATTTACGACTTTGTGAAAGCCCACCACAATTTCGCCGACCCAGAATGGGACGGTGAACCATTGCCAATAGAAAATTGTAAGGTCTGTGGTGACTCGCCCTGTAGCTGTGTAAAAGTGCCTTGTGAAGTGTGCGGATTTAGTCCTTGCAATTGCCCTAAAGAGCCTTGTGGCGACTGTGGAAGTGAGCCTTGTGAATGTGAACAACCGCCTTGTGGTCTCTGTGGTGCTTCTCCCTGTGAATGCGAGTCTGTTGAATGTCCAGAGTGCAACAGCACGCCTTGTATATGCGATAAATCTGAAAAAATTACGATTAAACTCAGTGATGGTAAAACGCGACAAATTAAACATATCTCGTCAGTAATGTACTGGTTCGGCGATAAGCCGATCACAGCTAAGGAGTTTGTAGAACGGCTCTTTTCAGACCTACCACAGTTCTTTAAAGACGAAGACCAACTACGAGATATATGGAGCGACCCAACAACCCGCGAACAGCTCCTTGAAAGCCTTGCGGAGGCCGGTTACGACGAAGATAAGCTGGAAGGTATGAAAGAGCTAATAGATGCTCAGGAAAGCGACGTATACGACGTACTGCGATACGTTGCGTACGCCAGAGAAGCTATTAGCCGTGAAAACCGCGTAAGCGCGACCAAACCCAAAATTAACAACGCATTTGGAAATTACAAACAACAAGAATTTATTGAATTCGTTTTAGATAAATATATAGAAGACGGCGCAGGCGAATTAGCTACTAGTAAAATGCGTAGTTTGATTGAATTAAAATACCACACCATTGGAGACGCCGTCCAAGAATTCGGAACTACCACTGCGATTAGAGAGACATTTGTTGGGTTTCAGAAATATTTATACGAAAATTTACAGTAACTTCAAATTATATTGATATTTAGGCTTTATAAGAAATACAAAGTCTATTAAAGGCATTCTGTAATTTACTGATAGCAGCAAAAACGTTTGACGGCTTTATAGACGGTCTTTAAACCTTCGAAAACAAAAAATCCCCTGTAAAAACAGAGGCTTAATCTTAGAATATGGCGGAGAGAGAGGGATTCGAACCCTCGTTAGGTTTAACCCTAAACACACTTTCCAGGCGTGCGCCTTCAGCGGTTATTTTATCTAGGGTGATGGCTCTACCAATACAGTTAAAAGCTACACTGTGTGGTGTTCATAATAGCAGAGTCTACTCATAAATCTACTCATTGATAACATTATCAGTTACATAATCGGTATCCAATCATAGTCAGCTATCCCCTACTTTCAATAGAACTTACACCCTACCTCCCTCATATGTATAGGGAAAAGTGTAAACCATTAGCACTTAGTTATAATGACAACAGCCAACTGTTCATAGAGGTGCGTTTGCGTGTGCAATTTATAATTGTGCATAGCAAAAGTACCCAGCAAGCGAAGCGCGGTAGCTGTATCGATCTGTATGGCATTGTAAGCCGTTTTTAGCTGATATCAGTGTACTTTATCAACTAGTTCACTTTATGCCGAATATGATCCATACGGGGGGCATACGAACTAGTGATGTACGCATTAGCAAGTAATGGTCTTAGACAAAATGTGACTAGTTCTGTGCATGGCTGTGCTAGTTCGGTTCATATCTGACTGAAGGAAAGCTAGGATGATAAAAATGGCTTAGCATTGTACTGTGTCTAATCTCTTATATAGCCTTGATAAAACAGACATATTCTAGGTCTTTGAAGTAAGGGCTCAAAACGGATGGAATTTCTAAACCTAATGCTAAACCATCCATTCGTTTCATTATCTTTGCCTAGTTCAACACCTGCTGCTTTAACGTCGCTGTATCAACCTGCTGGTCTTTGAAGATAACTAAGTCATTAGTCGCTGCATTACCGCCACTGGCTAATACCACTCGCTCTGATTGTGTTTCATCTTCCACCACTACATCACGACTTAGTACGATATTTCCTGAACTATCAAACTCACTGTCATAATCTGCAAGGCTGCCTTGTAAGTAGATTTCATCTTGTCCTGATTTCAAGTTCGATGCATCCACCACGGAGCCAGCAGGCACATAGATTTGGTCAACACCACTACTACCCGATATTAACGTACTGATGTTAGGTCCTAATGCCATCACCCCCGCCCCGTTATTATCTAGCACAATGTGCTTCACCGTCCCGCCACTGATAGGTTTGGTATCTAATGCACTGACACTGTTATCTAGTACCAAGTCACCCATCGGCGTCTCATTGATAACCGCCGCTTTAACATCCGCAGTACTTATCGCACCATCGGTAAAGACTAATTCATCTGCCGCACTGGCAGTAGCAATAAACTGAACAATCTCTTCACCAATATCGGTTAAACGTGATAACTGCATCACACCTGAGCCAGGGTCGAGTAAAACACTATCGGCATACTCAGATAACGGACCACTGAAGTATAATGTATCAATAGAACCTTTTAGGTTAGTCAGGTCATACTTCACGCCTGGTTGAATCATTACCCCGTCAACCTCACTAGAGCCTGAGAATAAGAACGTTTGTCCTACCACACTGACCTCATTTACGTAGCGAGCAATATCAAAGAAGTTATCCCCTTTTGAGCCTGTCACTATTACTTTGGCTGTGGGAGTGAGAGAAGAAAAGGTAAAGCTATTATTTTCGATATATGTGTAAGCAGGTATACCATCTCTGTCTGCTGTCATGCCTAGTGCCAAGCACGCTTCATCACATTCATCAGGTGCACCGTCACTATCAGTATCGAGTAACTCGCCAATGGAGATAAGCGGGAATCGGTCTTTACCATCAATAACACCATCATCATCACTGTCTGCTAGTTTAGGATTAGTGCCTAGTTCAATTTCAGCGCCATCTTTAAGGCCATCAGCGTCAAAATCAGGGTTTAGGCGGTCTAAATCATTAAATAGCTCATAGTTATCACCCAGACCATCACCGTCTGAATCAGTCTGTTCCGCGCTGTTTAATGGGAATGCATCTAAATCATCATTCAAACCATCATTATCATCATCGTTATCACAAACATCACCAACACCATCAGTATCGAAATCTTCTTGCTCTGAATTTTGTATCAAAGGACAGTTATCTATCGAGTTATCAAGTGAATCTTTATCTACATCTATCCATACAGCCGGATTATTAGGTGCTATATCGAACTCGTCGACCGCGTTATCACCATCTGTATCAACAGTATATTCAACCCCATTGTAACTTTGCTCACAAATGCGCACATAATTTACCGTTGGAGCTTCTTTATAAAGCAAAGCTAGGTCAGATAAATCATGTGCCGTTCTAATCTCATAAATGTCATCTTTAAGCATGACATCTTCGAGATAACTAACACTGCCAACATAGTTTGAAGGTGCATCACCAACATGCACATTATGCGTTAACCTTGTAGAATTTATCCAAGGGTCGTCAACACCAAAACCGTTATCCACACCCGAAATTTGTAACAATACTTCAATAATATCCGAGGATGAATTAGCTGATATATCATAGCCTGTTACCATGGGAGTGGTGATATCTTGCTTCGGGTTGTTGATGGTAAAACTAAGCTTTTCATCGATACCTGCGCTTAGGATGCTGATTTGATAATCACCATTAATGGCATTTTCATGCAGCGGAATGGACAATTGAGCTTGGTCATCAGACTTATCATTGAAACTCGTTTCAACATAACATTGAGACGGGGCAACTAGCCTAATATAGGCATCCTGTATACTTAACGACTCATCTATACGGTGCATCTTAAAGGCTAGCTCAGGAAACGTTGATGTGAGTTCGAAAGACACCTGCTCATCACCATCAAGCACACCGTCATTATCACTATCAGAGTTTAAAGGGTCTAAATTGATGGCTAATTCTTTAGTATCTGTTAAGCCATCATTATCATCGTCAGTATCAGCATTCATACCTATATTCACACATATTTGATTACAGCTGTCTGGAGCCCCGTCACTATCAAAATCTTGAAAGCCATATACAGATATATAGGGAAATAAATCATCTGAATCAACTACATTATCATAATCACTATCTAAATCACTCAAGTCAAAAACACGCACATGATCCATATAATTGAAAATGTTAGAGTCACCCCCTTTGCCCGCAACAGCAAGTTTTAGTCCATTCGCACTGATGTCAACAGATATTCCAAAAAAATTATTCTGCATATTTCCGTCTATATCTAGAGTTAACTTGTTCCACTCACTATTACTGTATTTGAATACTCGGACATGTCCTGAATTTTCAGCATATTCACTATTTGCTGATGAACCAATTGCAACGGTAGTTCCGTCTGCACTTAAGCTAACTTTTCCGGCAGCGTCAGATTCGAATTCTCCTGCAATATCAGAACCTATTTGAGTCCAAGAGTTACCATTATGATAACTATAAACTCTAACATGCCCAGAGTTGTCTCCGTTCGAGTCATTCAGGCTCGCCCCAATAGCTATCGTCTGTCCATCTGCACTCAAACTAATTGAACGTCCAGACCAATCATCTTTGGCTTCGCCATATATAGCTTGGCCAACTTGCTGCCATTTTGATTCCAAATAAGTAAATACACGAACAACACCTGAATTACTTCCATTACCGTCATTATGACTATCACCAATTGCAATTGTCCGACCATTTGCACTTAGGGAGACTGAATAACCAGTGTTGAACCCTTGATATTCTCCATAAATATTTGCTCCAAGTTGTACCCATTTGCTTCCATTAAAAGTATGGATTTGGACATGCCCATAATCTCTTAGGCCAGAGTCATTAAATGCCGCAGCGATTGCAACTGTGTTACCATCAGAACTGATACTTACATTATCTCCAAACCTGTCACCAGAAATATTTCCATTAATAACTTCCCCATCAATGCTTTGTCCCATTTGAGACCATTTTGAGTCAATATATTTATAAATACTTACCCCTCCCAGCCTGTAACCATCCACTAGTTTTCCACTTGCACCTATAGCAATTACTTCTCCATTGGAACTAATACTTACTGATTGTCCAAAATAATCTCTATCATAGTTGCCCTCTATAAATGACCCAAGCTGCTGCCATTCTGAGTCTCTATATTCATATACTCCAACATACCCTCTTGAGAATAAGTTTCCATTTGGTGCGCCAACAGCCAGCACATCACCTTTAGCACTAACACTAATTGAACTACCAAAACCAGTTCTTTTTTTATAATCCAAAAGTTGCCCAGTAAAATCGGGGCCTAATTGAGAAGGTTGCTTGCGGAACCCTCCTATAACTTCAATGTAAACACTTTTAATCTCACTAAACGATACCCCATCAAACGCTTTATATGAGAATGAATCTTCACCTATAAAAGACTTATTTGGAATATACTTCACTTTATTATTTTCAATAGAAGCAATACCTTGGTTGGGACCATCTACAATACTAAAACTTAACGAATCTTCATTATCTATTAGTACAATAAGTGGAATCACCACAGGTGTATTTCTTTCGGTAGCTCGATATAAATCGAAAACTTCAGGGCTAGCTGCAAGTAATGGGAAGTGTATCGATAGAAATAATAGAACGATAAGTGTACGCATGGAAAAACAACAGTAATTAGATGTTAAAACTTTATACCATGTATCTATTAATTTTTATGTAAGAAATATTCTTAGGCATCAAATGTGTTACATCCTTGGTAAAAAAACTAGCGACTTGTTCTTAATTGTAAATCCTTAGCTAGTTTCCTATGTTCTTTCTATATACAAGCCATCTAACTCTGATATTATTGGTACATAATTTGTACCTATATTAGTTTTTTTTACTGCAGATAAAATCAGAGCGAAAATCTAACTTATCCCTCTATTTTAACGTCAAACCCAGTTGTGTTTAAAACAGTTTCTTCGAAGACTTTATAATCAATCACTTCCCTACTATAAATCGCATCATGCACTGGAATACCGTCATTGACGACAGACAGCATGGCATCGCGGATTTGCTTCTCAAAGTAAGTCCATATGAAGAAGAATACACTTGCCTTGTCTAGTGACTCTTTCTTGTTGTCTTCTTTTTCTATACTTTGCCAATCGTTATCTTCTGGAAAATTGTTCTTTGATTGTTCTATTGCAGATTTAAGCAACTCTGGTTCATACTGAGCTATTGTGGCAACAACTTCACGTCGTAGTTGGTCGGATTCTTCACGAAAACGTTTTAGTTTATCGTTATTGCCAGCGTTTTTAGTGCTGCCATTAGAATAAGCTGTCAACATTGCTTTCACTTCATCTATGCTCTTTCCTAGGTCTGAAGCAATTTCTTCTCGTAAGGCTTTCTTGAAGTCAGGATCATAACCATAAGAAAAGATTAATGGGTAAGCGTCTTGTAAATGATAAAAAGTTTTGTATTTATCTAGAATATACTGGGTAAGAATATTAAAACAGATGATTTGTATCCCTCCACTAATGTCATAATTGTGGTACCCGAGGGCCTTCCTTTCAGTACGTCGTAACCTAGAGAAGATGTTGTACGTTCTCCCTTTAATAGGGTCGACACGGGCTAGGTTTGTTAGTGGTACAACAACACAACTAGGGGGTGATGGATGAGCAATACTCATCACTTGAATAAATGAACGTATTGATAGATTGGCAAGGTCTTGTACTTTGATTAGAAAACGTTCTTGCTCTATTAACTTATTTACCTGTCCAAGGTTTACACTTTTCCCGTTACACGATGAATCTCCTATATGTACAGGGAAATGTGTAAACCCCACCATCAACTTATTGTATTTATTCACTAGGTCAATTGTTAAATCTACAATCTGTTTATTTATAACAGCCGCTTGCTGAGTTAGCCTCCATGACTTGGCATAATCATCCGTTCTATAGCTGTTAGACCTAGAGAATAAAGTAGTCACTAAGTTACTGTTATTAAGTTCGGTTAATAGGTATTTAGCCGCACCATTTTGACTATGAACAGGTGTACCCTTCTTACCCTTACGAGTCTCAACCTGCGTGACCAGCTTCATGTATTCTAGACCCACCCTAACCGCTTTTTTAGTTGTTTTTATATTGTTGATAAGGTTTGTTTTATTTTTCAACACAAATCCAGCTACTGCACCCATGACTTGTAAAAAGTGCTGCTTGTCTGAGCCTGAAGTTAATGCAAGATCCACATACATTGTCACGATTTGTTTATCAACAAATTCAATATCTGATTTTGATGGAACCGGTGCTGTGGTCAGATAATTAGTGATGTCATCTTTTAGCTTAGAAATAGTCGTGCGTGATAAACCGGCATACTTGGCAAGGTCTGTTGGATTAGTGCTTTCTGCTGACCCACGACGCTTTAACACTCGCAAGACTTTTTCTAAATTTTTATTCATACATTTATACCTAACAGCACAACAACAATAAACTAAAGCTACGATAATCGTCTTAGTTGTTCAAGGTATTTCGACCATGCTTCCATCAATTCTCGCCTCTCCTCTAAACGCATAGAACGATCATAGGCAGCTTTTACTTTATTAGCCTCAATGTGCCCTAACTGAAGCTCAATCAGATCGCCATCAAACCTACAATGCTCCCTAGCTAGTGTGGAGAAACTGGAACGGAATCCATGAAACACATGTTTGTCTTTATCAATACCAATTGCTCTCAATGCTTTATTCAATGTATTTTCACTTAAAGGACGATGTGCCTTGTTACCTGGGAATAAGTACCCCCCATCAGATGCTTCAATGGCTAGCTCTAATAGCTTCATGACAGGAGCTGTCAAGGGGATCCAGTGCTCTCGCCCCATCTTGTCTTTAGGTATTATCCAAAGCATCCTGTCGAAGTCGATATCTTCAACCTTAGCCATTCGAATAGACTCACTACGAAGAAACACAAATGGTGCAACCTGAAGACAACGCTTTACCGAATGCATTAGCTGTTGTGCATTGTCGATAGTTGTAAGCAATCTAGCAAATTCAGTTTCTGCAATGATTGCAGGCATGTTTTTTATCTGAGGTTTCTTGGTGCATCCTTGTAAAGGTTGGGCGGGATTACTTTCACAGTAAAGGTTCTGGACACCATACTTAAATATTTGACTGAGGATGTTCTGTACTCGTCGAGCAAGCTCTAGATGACCTTTTCGTTCAATCTGCTTGAGTATGGGCAAAATGTCTCTGGGTTTGATGTGAGACAGAGTCATATTGCCTAGCTGGGGTAACAGGTAATTATCAATCCTGCGTTGAACTAGATGATGATTCTTAGAACTAGTGTAACCTTTGTATACAAGCCACTCAGAGGCTGTTTCCCTAAACAATATACACTTGTATTCTACGACCATTTCCAGATCATCACGAAGCGCTCTGGCCTTCTCAAGGGATACTTTAGGGTAAGAGCCAAGTGCTTTCATTGTCCATGAACCAGCGTCATTTTTGTAACGATATCGCCAGTTTTTCCCACCTGACTTTGTCAGCTCGATGTAAAGGCCATTAGAGTCTAGATGGCGTTCGATTTTAGATGGGATCTTAAAACGTTGTATTTTAGTATTGGTCAACATATGTCTACTCATTCTGTTGCAGATAATCTACTCAAATTCTACTCATTACAAACAGTAGAATTTACCAGAACTGACTTCGCAGGAGGTATTTGTAAAAACCTCTGAAAGCCAGTAAACACAGTGCCTTAAAACGAAAAAAGCCAGGCGTTTAAGCCCAGCTTTCTTTAAATATGGCGGAGAGAGAGGGATTCGAACCCTCGTTAGGTTTAACCCTAAACACACTTTCCAGGCGTGCGCCTTCAGCCACTCAGCCACCTCTCCGAAACGTTTCAACAAGATAACTCGTTGATT
>Ga0209136_1000590_pt1 | contig 25839 bp, 21 predicted proteins | sample SaaInl0LU_22_DNA_FD_184640 | JGI IMG/M metagenome (GOLD analysis project Ga0209136, IMG submission 184640) | Marine microbial communities from expanding oxygen minimum zones in the Saanich Inlet - ESP_90LU_22_DNA (SPAdes) (version 2) | ecosystem: Environmental > Aquatic > Marine > Intertidal... | reverse complement strand
CAAAAATTAACGGATGATGTTTTACAAATGTTAGTCCAAAAATACCCCGATGGTTATGACGACGACGACATCATTACCTTTAGAAACGCTAACAACGAGTTGATTCACGCTGTTGAAGTGCGTTCCGAAGAAATAGTATACTTGGTTAAAATTGGGGTCAAGTTGGAAAAAGCCATGGAAGATTTTATCGATCAGTCCCATGATATGGATGGTAACGATGATGCCGACCTGGATATAGATATAAGTCTGCCCGATTCTGATGAGAATGAGTAAGGCCTGAAGTGCTTCATTTCGAACTTTATATTTTTTTGACTTACTTTGCTAAAACAACATTTATCATGAAAAACATGTTTAATCTTAAATCGATATTGTCATTTGTATTGATAATATCAATCATGTCTTGTCAAAATGAACCCATCCAATCTGCGGATACAGCCCCATCAAATGCCTTAGAAACAGATGCGCCGTTGGTTGGGATGATTCGCTCTGCGGCTGCCAACGATGTGAGCTATGACAACTCACTCGACGACTCCGATTGCTTTTCTATTGCTCTGCCAGTAACCATTTTGATAGCCGATGTTCCTATGGTGATAGAGGATTTGGCATCTCTTGAGGCTTTGTCTGATCTATTAGATGCGCTCGCTGATGATGATGTCGAATTTGTTTTTCCGATAACTCTTATTTTTTCTGATTATTCCGAGGTAGTTGTTCAAACCCAAGAAGTCCTAGAAGAATATATCAACAGCTGTGTAGATAGTACCGACGGCTCCGATGACAGTGAGAGCTATTCTTGTGTTGATTTTGTCTTTCCAATTAGTATCTCTACTTATGATGAAAATGGCGAATTTGTCAATGCGTCACAAGTACTTAGCGAAACCGATTTGTATGAGCTCTTCGACGACTACTATCTGTCTAATGACAACTTCTATTATTTTGCGCTCGACTATCCTGTAACTTTGGTTTTTCAAGATGGATCAGAAGTCGCAGTTTATTCTGACGCAGAACTCGAAGCCGCCTTCATGGATTCGCAGTGCTATGACGACAGTATGGATGATACTGGAGATAACGATTTGGGCATGGGCTATTGCAGTGTCGCAGAATTGACATCCGCCTTAACAAATGACTGCTTGTATTTCATTGCTGATAGTGCCTCTGGGTCAGGAATGTTTTTAGATTTTGACAGCAACGGAGCAGTGAGTATTTTGGCCGACGATGCCGACAATACAGTTTTAACTACAACCACTTTTACCGTAACCGATGACGCATCTGGAATGGTTTTATTGACGATAAACGATCTGCCCGCCGATTTCGATTTTCTTTCCGGAGAGTGGCTTGTTACCTATTGCGACGACGATATTTTAGCCCTAATCGATAGTTCTAGCGGTTATGCGTTACTTTTGGTTGACAACTGCCAATAGTACAACGCTATGATATTCAATAAAAAAGGATGGCCATGCCATCCTTTTTTTGTACCAAAATAATGATCAGAACTAATTGGCTGTTTCTAGGAAACTGACCTTATCCTTCAAAGCCAGTTGATCCATATTTTTGAATTTCTTTTTTAAGGATTCAAAAGTCGACTCAGCCTCTTTCATCTGTTTTGATAAGCGATCGAAGTTCTCCATATCATTGGCAGAAGGCCGGTCATAACTCGTGGCCACCTTGCTAAATAGATTGGCTATTTTCTCTCTCAATTGAGGTTCGGCTGTTCCTACATAGTTGTCACCAGTTGTGATTACCAGACTTTCCTTTAAGGTATTCAGTCTCTTGCTGTACTTCGAAGGTTTTTGGTTAGTATTATGTCCTATCATTTCATCCAATTGATAGACCATATAGGCCAGAGACTCGCTCATGTCAAAAAGTAATTTTGAGACACGGTCACGTTCCTCATAATCAGCAGGGGTTATCGGTAGGGTGTCGTCTAATTTCAGTTCAAACGGTTGTTCATAGGTGTCTTTACCTTTTGTCATGACCATTTTATACGTTCCAGGCGCTGCTTTTGGGGATGTAAAGCCGCCAAAAGTAATGGTTTTGCCCTTAGCCACAATCGGTGGTTTTAGTCTGTAGTCCCATGAAACAATATTGATTCCCTTTTTCTTACCCGGGCCAACTTCGCCAACTTTTTGACCTTCTGCATTCAAAATATCGATGCCCATTTTACCAAAGGTATGCCGCTTGCTGAGGTAATATTTTATTTGAACGGACTGATTTGGATTGGCTCCCACAAATTGAGTTTCAGCACCAAAATTACCACCAAAATCACTTTTCTCATCGATAACTGTAGGCTTGATGTCAAATAGGTGAACATTCTTGCTCATCATTTCTGAAGACAATTCCCTTAAGGGGGAGATGTCGTCAACAATAATGACACCGCGACCATGGGTGCCCATAACAAGGTCATTTGTTTGTGGTTGTAAATCGATGAAATGTACAGCTACAGCAGGCATATTATTGGTGAATTTGAGCCATTGCTGACCACCATCCATTGTGATGTAAAGCCCAAACTCTGTTCCAAGGAAGAGTAAATCGGGATTGACAAAATCTTCTTGTATATTTCGAGCAAAGCCAACAATGTCATCTGTTACAATGCTCTTCCAGCTGGCCCCATAATCCGTAGTCTTATAGACATAGGTTGACATATCATTTTGGGTATGTCCATCAAATACAGCATAAGCTGTTCCCGCATCAAAAACACTGGCCTCAATATGATAAGTCCATGTATTGGCAGGTAAATCGGGGATATTAGCAACTGTATTGGTCCAAGTTTTACCTCCATTTCTTGTCACTTGAACATTACCATCGTCTGTTCCTACCCAAATGACTTGGTCATCGATTGGCGATTCTGCGATAGTGAAAATTGTAGTGTGATTTTCAGCCCCTGAGTTGTCCATTGAAAGTCCTCCAGAATCCTTTTGATTTTGTTTCATCGGATCATTGGTGGTCAAGTCGGGTGAAATGATATCCCAACTGTCTCCCATATCTTCAGAGCGGTGCAGAAATTGACTTCCCACATAAAATCTATCGGGATGAGTGGAACTCATAGCAATAGGTGTGTTCCAATTGAATCGCAGCTTGACAGCTTCATCAGCGGGCAGGGGTTGGATGGTTTTTATCAAACGGTTTTCTGTGTCGATACGCCAAATATTGTCTGCACCTTGCATCTCAGAATAGATAATAGGTTTGGTGGTGTGCTTCAATACGCGGAAACCGTCACCTTGACCAATGGATTCCCAGTCCTTGGCTTCAATACCTCCAGGAGATGAGGATGGACCATACCACGATCCATTGTCCTGCAAGCCTCCATAAACATTGTAGGGTTTAGCATTGTCCAGACTAATATGATAGAATTGCGAAATCGGAAGATTTTCTACAATTTCCATAGTTACACCGCCGTTCATGGAACGATAAACACCACCGTCTGTGCCCACATACATGATATTAGAGTCCTTGATATGAAAGGCTATATCGTGAATGTCACTGTGCATATTGCCCAACGCTTTAAAGGTCTTGCCGCCGTCGCGAGATATAGAACCACTGAGGCCTCCTTTGACAACAACATCTTCATTCCTTGGGTCAACCACAATTCTCGAAAAATAGAACGGCCGTACGGTAATACCAAAATCGTTGTTGAGTTGCTGCCAGCTGTTGCCTGCGTCATCACTGCGATAAAGGCCTTTTTTTGAAGGCTCCTCAGCTTCAATTACCGTATAGAGTACTTTTGGATTGGAGGGCGCAATGGCTATTCCAAGCCGTCCTAAATCGCCACTTGGAAAACCGTTGTGAATCTTGTTCCAGCTTTTGCCACCATCGGTGGATTTGTATAATGCACTGGTGTCGCCTCCCGATTCAAAGGACCATCCTGTTCTTCGAAAGGCCCACATACTGGCGTAGAGAACATTGGGGTCATTAGGATCCATGGCCATATCGGCACAACCCGTGCGTTGATCAATGTAAAGAATTTGTTCCCAGCTTTCTCCGCCATCGGTTGATTTATAGACACCTCGCTCACTACTATCGCCCCATAAAGCACCCAAAACACCTACATAGATTTCATTGGAATTATTGGGGTTGATGACAATATTGGCAATACGATCGGAGTTTTCAAATCCGATTTTTTTCCAATTCGCACCGCCGTCCGTAGATTTGTACAAGCCGTCTCCCACAGAGACGCTATTTCTTGTCCAAGTTTCTCCAGTACCGACGTAAATAGTGTTATCTGGGTCGTTTGGGTCGAGGGCGACAGCACCAATAGATTGGCAGTAGTCGTCAAAAATAGGTTGAAAAACTACACCGCCGTCACTGGATTTCCATACGCCACCTCCTGCGGTGCCGGCATAGACAATAAGGCTATTGGTTGGGTGTAGTGTCATGTCATTAATACGGCCACTCATTAATGCAGGGCCTATATGGCGCGCGCTCAAATCTCCAAAAAGCGCCTTGCCATTTTTAATAGCGTCGTCTTGTGATTGACCCCAGAAAGGAAGTGTCAAAAGGACTAAAGTTAGTTTCAGTGTTTTCATAGTTAAAAAATTTTAGAAATAGAGAATAAAAAAGCCCTTACAAGAAGGGCTTTAAGTAATGTTAAGACATTTAGTTGCCCCCGTCTGATTCCATAGAATCGGGAAAAACAAACATATCATCCGAAACAGTCGGATTCAATTCAATACTGACTACGGTTACAGGTTGTGAGCCTTGATCTTTAACGCCTTGGCTCATTGAAAATGGAAAATAAATACCATCTACCTCCTGATAATCACTCATGGTGGCTTCGCTCATCATTCCTTTGCCGGGACCTTCTTTTACCTCGGTTTGAACAGCTATCGGAACATAGTTGTCGGTATCGAAATAGTAGAAACTAACGTCATCAACCAACTGTCCCTCAACAGTCATCGGCTCTTTTGTCAATTTGATTTTAAAGGCCTCGGTGCCGTCAATAGTTTCTATGCCAAGCATTTCCGCCGTATAACCTTTGTCTTTATAGTCGATAAAATCATCCATAAAATCGTTCAGTCCTAGTTTGAAATTGTCGAAAGTTTCGGCGTCACTTTTTTCAGCCTGCATGGTCATGAAGTTAGTACTCCACAAGGTGGTTCCATCGTACACGCCTTGCATAATTTCTTGGCCTTGAAAGGTGATTTTGGTCATTTGTCTTCCGTCTTTCAGTTCAATCACTTCAATAGGAAGTTCCATGCCACCTTGATTAATTTTTAAAGACAATTTAATACCGTTCACGGCCTTTAATTTGTCAATTCCTCCAATGTTTTCATGGTAAGTTGCGATAATCTCATCTGCGGTTTGCGCATAATTGGACATCGAAATGGCCAGTACCAAAAGGGTGATGAGTCGTGAAAAATAGTTCATAATTTAGTTTAAGTTATATGGTTTATAAAAATACGAAAAACGTGATAGGCTACCTGTATGACGATTTTCGCCTACTTTTGTTACACAAAAATACAAAATTATGTTTTCTAGAGCACTGTCAACTAAAATTCGAAAAACGCACCGGTATTTAGGTCTATTATTAGGACTCCAATTTTTAATGTGGACCATCAGCGGGTTGTATTTTTCTTGGACTAATATCGACGAAATTCACGGGGATCAGTTTAAAAATACTGAGCATGTGATGCCAGCTTTTGAAAGTTTGATTAGTCCTTCGGAGATAAATATGAAGCATCCGGTAAGTATGATTGAATTGAGAGATTTTGACGGGCATCCCTATTATTGGATTAATAATCATATGTTAGTCGATGCCCGCACGGGTCAAACTAAGGACGGGGTGACAGAAGGTGAAGCCTTATATGTTGCCCGTCAACATTTGATCGCAGGATTGAAGGTGGCGTCTATTGAATTGATCACATCAACTGATGCGCATCATGAATACAGAGAAAAACTTTTGCCGGCCTATGTCATTTCCTATGATCATGATGAGGCATTGAAAGCCTATGTGTCGCAGGTCGACGGGAAATTTCAGACGGTTCGTCATCGCAGCTGGCGTTGGTTCGATTTTCTATGGATGACACATACTATGGATTACGAAACCAGAGATAATTTTAATACAACAGTACTCAGAGCCTTTTCCCTATTTGGGTTAATTACCGTTATGAGTGGGTTTACATTGTGGTTTATTTCCTCACCTACCATTCGAAAAAGACTTGGATCAAATAAATAAAAAAAGGGGCTACAGCCCCTTTTTTTTAATAATCTGTTGTTTTATTTTTCTGAAAACAAATAATTTAATCCAGTTGAATTAAAAGCTTGATTAAACGCTTTGATGTCTTCGCTCAACAATTTATCGAAAGCCTCAAGTTGCGTTTTTATTTGTTCCGACAGCTCATTCTTTACTTGAATGTCTTGGGCTGTTGGGGGGAAATCGCCCATGCCTACCAGGCTGTTCAAGTGACCGAGTTTGTTGGTCAATTTGATCGGGAAGTTTAACGGATCCTGATTGCTTCGGTTTTGAGTTTGGTAAAGTGCTTTCTCAATTTTGGACAGTTCATCGGTCAAGGTTTTGGCTTTGTCAACCAAATATTTCACTTCGCTATTGTCCTTATACTGATTTTGAAAAGCTTCCAGTTGGCTGGTAAAACTTCTGATTTTTTTGATAGACTGATGGGCCGCATCCACGGTTTTGTTGACATCAGTGATAAAGTCAAATTGCGCCTTCATACCTTCGGGTGTACTTTCACTCCGCGGGTCAGCAACAATTTCAAAAGTTTGTACTTGATCCGTTCCGTTCACATTCAAGGCCACTCGATAGGCGCCAGGTATGGCCTGAGGCCCTTCTAAGCTTGACCACCACAGAATCATCCCGGGCAGCGTTTCTGCACCGTCATAGGTCATATCCCATACAAATTGGTTAGCGCCTTTTTTGGCTTGCAATTTCTTTTTCTTATCAGCAGTACTGAAAGACTGGATGGTATCACCCGATTGGGTCATATAAGTCAGGGAAACTGTATCGTCTTTCGATAAATCTGACAAATTGAAATACGTTATAACACCGTTTGGATGGTTTGTGCCGCTGGTCAAACTACCGCTTCGGCCACCGCCACGCATGCGGTAGGTTGGCTTAGGTTGGAACAGGTGATTGGTACCATTATCGCTGAGGTCATACAATTGATGCAAAACTGTTAAATCATCTACAATCCAAAGGGAACGACCTTGGGTAGCAACCACCAGGTTATTGTCTTTCACCGCCAAATCGGTTATCGGGACAATGGGTAAATTCATTTGGAACGACCTCCAAGACTTGCCATCGTCAAATGAAATGTACATGCCAGTTTCGGTACCAGCATATAAAAGCCCTTTTTGTTTAGGATCTTCTCGAACTACTCTTGTAAAATGCTCTGCGCCAATGCCATTAGTTATTTTTTTCCACGATTTCCCGTAATCGGTGGTTTTATATAAGTAAGGAGCAAAATCTCCCGACTTGTATTTGGTGCCGGCAATATAGCAAGTTCCAGCATCGAAATGACTGGGTTCAACACTGTTGATCATCATCCATTCGGGCATGCCTTTTGGCGTCACGTTTTCCCAATTTTTACCACCGTCTTGAGATACATGAACTAATCCGTCATCGCTTCCAACCCACAAGAGTCCCTCTACCAATGCGGATTCGTCTGCGGCGAAAATGGTACAATAGTACTCAACAGACGTATTGTCTTGAGTAATGGGTCCCCCCGAAGATTTTAGTTTTTCAGGGTCATTTCTGGTCAAATCAGGGCTGATAACCTCCCACGACTGGCCTTCATTTTCGGTTACATGAACGTTTTGAGAAAAAGTGTAAAGTCTTTTGGGATTGTGCTTGGAAAAGACAATTGGGAAATTCCATTGAAAACGGTATTTCATGGCTTCTGCACCGGCACCCATGGGGTTGTCAGGCCATACATTGATAGCCCGAGCTGTTCCTTTCTTGTGATTGATTCGGGTTAGAAAGCCATCATAACTGCCACCATAGACAATGTCGTTGTCGTTGGGATCTATAGCGATATGAGCCGATTCACCTCCAGCAGTACTTTCCCAATCATCCTCGCCGATGCTGTAACCGTTGGTGCGGTGTGCGATACGTACCGTCGAGTTATCCTGTTGTGCGGCATAAATACGATATGGAAAATGGTTATCTGTTGTAACTCTATAAAACTGTGCAGTCGGTTGGTTGTAATACGTACTCCATGTTTCTCCGCCGTCATAGGTCACTTGGGCGCCACCATCGTCGCCCATAATCATGCGATTGGGATCCTCAGGAGCTATCCATAAATCGTGATGATCGCCATGAGGAGCATTGTTAGTTTTAAAAGTTTTTCCTCCATCAGTACTTTTGTGATATCTGACATTCAATACGTAAACGGTATTGACATCTTGAGTGTCGGCATACAGCCTGGTGTAATACCATGCTCTTTGTCTTAGACTGCGGTCGCTGTTGACTTGAGTCCAAGTATCTCCGCCGTCTTCACTGCGGTACAATCCGCCTTGGTCTTTGTTTTCAACGATAGCCCAAACCCGTTGGTTATTGACTGGTGAAACTGTCACTCCAATGATCCCTAGAGTGCTGGAGGGAAAGCCTTTATTAGTCGAAATCTCCGTCCATGTTTCTCCGCTATCTGTACTTTTCCACAAAGCCGATCCTTCGCCGCCCGAGCTCAAACTGTAGGGTGTTCGCTGCACACGCCAGGTGGAAGCGTACATGATACGAGGGTTAGTGGGATCCATCATCATATCTACCACGCCCGATTGTTCGTTTGCAAATAAAACCTTGCGCCAGTTTTTACCACCGTCGGTGCTTTTATAGAGTCCACGATCGTTGGTTGGTTTGTAAACATCTCCTAAAACCGCTGCAAAGACCACCTCAGAATTGGTAGGGTGGACAGCGATTCTCGGTACATGACGTGATTGGGGCAATCCCATTGACTGCCACGTCTTACCAGCATTCTCACTTTTCCAAATGCCGTAACCAGAGGAAACGTTTCCTCTGATGGTTTTCTCTCCACCACCGACATAAATGACATTAGGATCGCTTTTGGCTACCGTAATGGCACCAATACTACCTCCAAAAAATCCATCTGAAATATTTTCCCAAGATCTACCGCCGTTATTCGTTTTCCAAACACCGCCTCCAGTAGCTCCGAAATAAAATAAGTTGGGCTGATTGGGGACGCCAGTTACTGCAGCGCTTCGTCCTCCTCTGAAGGGGCCAACTAATCGATATTCTAGGGCATCATAATTTGAGGCGTCAAAATTTTGACTGAATACCGATCCTACGGTAGCCAAAATCATGCTTAATAGGATAAAAGTAGTCCTGATTTTCATATTCTTAGGTATTGGTTAATTATCGAAAGTACTGAAATATTTGATTTCTATAACTAATTAGCACATCTTTTCAATCATCACATTTTCAATTTTGTTATTTTTGACCTCTCCTAAAAAAATCGGGGTGTGGCGCAGTTGGTTAGCGTACACGTCTGGGGGGCGTGAGGTCGCTGGTTCGAGTCCAGTCACCCCGACCAAATAAAAGCCCGTAAAGGGCTTTTATTGTTTTGGTTTTATTACTTTTAGTTTCGCCATTGGCATGCAGCATATGAGTTTTAAAAAGAACACCTCTTTAATTTATTATTCTAAGGATACAAGTGCTGTTGCCGAATGGGATACCCTCAGTGAACTCAATTTTAGCCAAGCTCAGCATGGTGTGGCCTGGCTCAACACCTATGGGCTCAGTCATACCAGTGAAATGACCGCGGTGGTGCAGTTGAATCGATGGGATCCTTTCATCAACAAATTGCTTACTGACAGCGAGCATTCCAATAAAATCATTCAGTTGGATGGATCTCTTTTTGCAGCGATTAAGGTATTAAAAACCGATCGTCAACAGCTGTCCTCTGAGCAAATGTTTTTTGTGGTTGCACCCCACTTTTTGTGGAGCCTGCAAGAAAAGCCTGGAGATTATTTTGGTTGGATCAGAGACCGTCTTACCCATAATCACGGCATTGTTAGGTCCCAAAACTCAGATTACCTTTTGTATTTATTGCTTGAATCAATTATAGATAATTATCTAGAAACCAATAACAAATATGCCAAATTGATTCAAAAGAAAGTGGATACATCCATGCTGTCACCTCAACCAGAGTTAGTGCTCGATTTAGAGAAATCGAGAAAAAATATTTTAAAAATAAAAAAAGCAACCGCTGGATTTAGAGATGTGTGCTCTAAGTTGGAAAAGGTGGATCGAAAGGAAGTCAATACCAAATATTTTTCAGAATTGAAGGAGCAGAGTGTCAATTTGCTTGCCGATATTGATTTCCAATTGCAAGAAATTGACAGCGCTGTAAATCTGCTCTTTAGTTTGCAGAACCACCGCCTGAATGAGGTGATGAAAACCTTAACGATCTTCTCGGTGATCTTCATTCCTTTGACTTTCGTTGCAGGATTATATGGTATGAATTTTGTCAATATCCCCATGCTTCAGCAAGCCTATGGATTTCCTGTCATTATGTTGGTGATGTTGACAGTTGCAGTTTCTGCCGTAGTTTATTTCAAAAGAAAAAAATGGTTTTGATTACCGAGCTATTGGGGTTTGCGGCGGCGCTATGTATTGGTTTGATTTTCGGACTTATCGGTGCTGGCGGATCTATTTTGGCGGTCCCAGTTTTGGCCTATTTTTTTGGTTTTGACGAGAAAATCACTACGGCCTACTCCTTGTTTGTCGTGGGATCATCGGCAGTGGTAGGTGCTTTTAGGCAGCATTTAAATCGCCTAGTTCGCTGGAATTTAGTTTGGGCCTTTGGTATTTCGACGGTCATTGCAGTTACTCTTGTGAGGCGTTACCTCATACCGGCATTGCCCGATGTCATTTTTGAATCGGAAGGTTTTGTCTTGTCCCGAAGGTTGCTGATTTTCGGATTGTTCGCTTTGCTCATGATTCCAACTGCTTTTCACATGTTGAAATCACCTGAACCTGAAGCACCCCATGGCTTATCGAGTCTGAATTATCCCTTGATTTTTTTTCAAGGATTGGCCATTGGCGGATTGACGGGATTAGTAGGTGCAGGTGGTGGGTTTATGATTGTCCCTGCTTTGATTTATATGTCAGGAATTGATATGAAATCGGCTGCGGGGACTTCTATGGCGATTATTGCTATCAATGCACTGACAGGATTCTTCCTTGGTGATGCTGTGACCATGTCGATCGATTGGTCCTTTCTATTCAGTTTTACCGTCGTGGTTATGTCAGGACTATTGATGGGTATCTATCTCGGTAATTTTGTGCAAGGATCCAAATTGAAGCGGGCATTTGGACTATTTGTTTTATTGATGTCTAGTTGTATTCTGAGCATGGAAATTATTACAATCCAATCCAAATAGTCACCAACTCTTTTTGACTACTTGCTTTTTTATAATAGTTCTCCTTAATTTTAACGCCGTAAAACCATGCCAATTGAGCCAACTTAAAACCTTTATCGATCAGCTGCCCACGGCCATTACAGAAGAACGCCAACGTGTACTGCAGCCATTGCTGGACTATATCAAATTGAACACCTCCGCAGGACGAAAGTCTCAGATCAATTTTATTTGCACTCATAATTCCAGACGCAGTCAGCTTGCTCAAGTCTGGATGCAAGCGATTGCGCTGACTTATCGCTTGGATGTATTGTGTTTTTCTGGCGGCGTAGAGGTTACCTCTTGTGCGCCACAAACCATTGATGTTTTGAAAAAATGTGGGTTTATTATCCGCCAGTTCAATGGCCATATTAATCCAAATTACCAAGTCCAAAATGACGGATTAGAGCTCACTCTGTTTTCGAAATTATTTAATGATGCTGTCAATCCAAAGGCCAATTTTGCTGCTGTAATGACCTGTGGCCATGCCGAAGCTAACTGTCCCTTTGTGCCAGGTTGTGATGCCCGCTTTGCCGTAACCTACGAGGATCCGAAGCAGTTTGATGGTGACCCAGAGGAACAAAGGCAATACCAACGGACATCGGATCAAATTGCAGCTGAGATGAAATGGGTCATCAGTCGAATATCATAAATTATTTTTAAAATTCTATTCTCTGACATTTTCATTGGTTTCAGGACCCAAGTTTACTTACTTTTGTTTTTGAGTTTTTAAAAAAATATACCCGATCATGCGTTTAAGATCACTATTATTCTCGGGAATTGTTCTTCTACTAGGAAGCACGGCATATGCCCAAATACTAAAACCTGTCAAGTGGCAAGTGAAAACCCAAAAGGTAGACGAGCAAACCTATGATGTCGTCTTTAATGCCAGCATCGCGCCGGGCTGGGCCTTATATTCAATCGAAGAAACTGACGAGGGACCTTTGCCGACTATCATTGAATTGGATGACAATGCCGGAATTGACTTAGTGGGAGGTCCCACCGAGGAAGTCGACCGTTTGATCTCAAAGCCAGAACCGCTCTTTAATAACGTGATCGTCAATAAGTTTCACGATTATGCCAAATTTGTTCAGCGTATTACGGTAAGCAGTTTACCCCTAACCATTACGGGAACTGTTTCCTTCATGACTTGCAACGACACCCAGTGTATCCCAGATGATTGGTTATTTGAAATTGTATTATCGGAAGGAGGAACCGAGCTGGTTACCGATGCGGTAGACGCTTCTGTCAATGATGACGCTCTCAATCAGGCCTTATATGGCATGCAACCTGTGGACATTGAATTCTTAGAAAGTGGATGTGAGCAGCTCTACGGTGGTGGTAGCGCCATAGACAGTCAAGACAAATCGTCCATGTGGAGAATCTTCGTGCTGGGCTTTTTAGGGGGATTACTATCTCTATTGACCCCCTGTGTTTTCCCAATGATTCCTTTGACAGTGAGCTATTTCACCAAAAAAAGCGATCAGAGATCTTCTGGATTGGCTAAAGCTGGACTTTACGGCTTTTTTATTGTTTTGGTTTATTTGATATTCAGCGTGCCTTTTCACCTTTTGGATTCTGTGAATCCTGATATTTTGAACGACATATCAACTAATGTGGTGTTGAACATTGTCTTCTTTGTTATTTTTATTGCCTTTGCTTTTTCCTTTTTTGGCTACTATGAATTGACTTTGCCAAACAGTTGGATGTCAAAAACCACGCGAGGGGAGAGTATAGGAGGCGTGTTAGGTATATTCTTCATGGCCTTGACTTTAGCCCTGGTGTCCTTTTCCTGTACAGGACCTATTTTGGGATCTTTACTAGCGGGGTCCCTTTCATCTGATGGCGGTGCTTGGCAACTCACTGTCGGAATGGGAGGATTTGGTTTGGCCTTGGGACTGCCATTTGCCCTTTTTGCCCTGTTTCCAAACATGCTCAAAGCATTGCCAAAATCTGGAGGTTGGCTCAATACAACCAAGGTTATCTTAGGATTTTTGGAATTGGCTTTAGCCTTGAAGTTCCTGTCCAACGCCGATTTGGTTCAGCACTGGGGCGTCCTAAAAATTGAATTATTCCTGGTGCTATGGATATTGATTTTCGTTGTCATGGCACTGTACCTCATGGGTGTAGTTAAATTCCCGCACGACGGTGGCCGTCCAAAGTTCAGTTTTGTCCGAATCTCAGGTATTGTTCTGGTTTTTGCGTTTGTAGTTTATCTGATCTCTGGACTAAGGGTAAATCCCGAAACACAGGGGTATGTGCCCCTAAAACTCCTTAGTGGGCTGACACCCCCCTCGGGCTATAGTGTCTTTTATCCCAACGATTGTCCAAATAATCTGGATTGCTTTAAAGATCTAAAACAAGGTTTGGCCTATGCCCAGAGTGTAGACAAACCGGTTTTGCTCGATTTTACTGGTTATGCCTGTGTCAATTGTAGAAAAATGGAAGAGCACGTTTGGCCGAATTCTACTATAGACCATTTTTTACGCGACGACTATGTCTTGATTTCACTTTATGTAGATGACAAGAAACCCTTGCCTGAAGAGCAACAATTGGTATCCAACCGCGTTGGTGGAGGCACCAGGTTGCTCGAGAATTATGGACACAAATGGGCCAATTTTCAAACGCACTTCTTTCAGACCAATTCGCAACCCTATTATGTGTTGCTCAGTGCTGACGGAAAAAAGGTCCTGACACAACCTATTGGATACACGCCAGACGCTGCGCAGTTCGCCGACTTTTTAAGATGTGGACTGAAGACCTGGAAGGCCCTTTAGAATATGTCCCAAAAAGCACTTATCTTTACCTCATCTCGATAGGGATAGAAAGCGAGTTCTATGTTTGATCAGGTGTATTCTTTTTTTCAATTGGGCCTATTCCATGTACTCAATCTTGCGTCATGGGATCACTTGTTGTTTGTCATAGCACTGGCAGTTCCCTTTAGCATTGATCATTGGAGGAATTTATTCGGATGGCTAGGAGTTTATGTAGCTGCTCATCTTGTTGGTTTTTGTTTGGTATATTTTTCTGTTCTGGGGCTGGGCGACTTGTCCTTGGCCTTTTTAAATCCACTGTTTGTTGTTTTTCTTAGTCTCCACAATATTTTTCGGGAACGTCAAAGTAAGCGCAGTAAATTCTTCGGACTGTTATTCACGGTATCACTCATTTTAGGGGGATTGCATGGCTTTATCTCCACGACTGCCTTGGCTTCAAATTTTACCGCTGATAATGCGGTGTTTGTCGAAACCCTCTCCTACCATTTGGGATTATTTGTGGGGCTAATAACCACCGCCTTAGTGACGCTTCTCATCGGATTTTTTGGTCATGTGTTACTCAGGTTTTCTCGCCGGGATTGGATAATATTCGTAAGCGCCCTGATTATCGGATTGGTGCTGCCTTTTTTAGTCAAAAGCGCGCCATGGTAAGCGGTAAACAACTCAAATATGACCAGGCCTATCTGCGGATGGCCTATGAATGGGGCAAATTGTCCTATTGTGAACGCAGACAAGTGGGGGCTATTGTGGTCAAAGACCGCATGATTATCTCTGATGGTTATAACGGTACACCCTCAGGATTTGAAAACTTTTGTGAGGATGAGGAGGGCTATACCAAATGGTATGTCTTACATGCCGAGGCCAATGCGCTCTCCAAGGTTGCTGCCTCAACCCAGTCGAGTAAGGGAGCCACACTCTACATCACCTTATCACCGTGCAAGGAGTGCAGTAAGCTCATCCACCAAAGTGGTATTGTTAGAGTGGTCTATAGAGACGCCTACCGTGATGCGTCAGGAGTAGATTTTTTAGTCAAAGCGGGCATTGAAGTTCTACATCTTCCGCTCGATAGCTAATTGTTATCGCTTAAAGTCTTTACCCTGATTGATAGGCGAAGTATGCCCAAAAGCATTAGCCCACAGCCACTTGCGAGAATCGAAATCACAGCGACCATGGAGTCTTCTCCAAATGGGTCGGTCCAGTCGACTTGAAACAGATTAAAAATCATGAGGCCTAAAGCCACTAGGCTGAGTATGTATGTGAGTTTGATCATCCGTTTAATAACATGCCAATATTTCCTGTAAATAATTTAACGGCTATGGCCAATAGGACCACCCCAAACACCTTCCTAATGATGTTAATGCCGTTGTCTCCAATCGCTTTTTCAATAGTTTTAGAGGTTTTCAGTACCACGTAAATCACCAACACGTTGATAATAATGGCGACGATAATATTTTGTATTTCGAATTCAGCTCTCAGAGAAATCAAAGTAGTCATGCTACCAGGCCCCGCAATCAGCGGAAAGGCTAAAGGAAAAACACTGGCGGTTTTAATGTTGGAACTGCTGTCCCTATATAGGGTAATCCCTAATATCATTTCAAGGGCTATAAAAAACAGAATAAATGCCCCGGCAACAGCAAACGAGTGCACATCAATTCCTATCAGTTGCAATATACTATCCCCAAGGAATAAAAACGCAATCATAATAAACGCCGCAATGAGGGTTGCTTTTTCGCTGTGAATATGTCCTACTTTCTGTCTCAGATCAATAATAATGGGAATGTTACCCACTATGTCGATCACAGCAAACAATATCATAAATGCGGTAAAAATTTCTTTAAAGTCTATGACCATGACTGGCGTAATTTTCATGCAAAGATATAGTCCTCTTTCCGAATCACAAGCTAATGTCACCGGCAAATTTACTTTCACCCCAGTTAAAATTAAAAGACAGCACCTATATTTGCCCCATGATTAGAATTGGCAGTGCTTTAGTCTCTGAAGATCTTTTGGAACGTCAGTTTGCCTGTGACCTGAATGCTTGTCACGGTAAATGCTGCGTTGCCGGTGATGCTGGTGCCCCGCTAACCCAAGAAGAAACGGCGACACTTCAATCCATTTACACCAAAGTAGCCCCATTTTTAAGACCTGAAGGTCGCGAGGCTATTGCTGCTCAAGGAACCAGTATTGTTTCTCAGAGTGGGGATTTAGAGACCCCCTTGGTCAATGATCAAGAGTGCGCCTATGTGGTGTTCGACGAGCATCAAACGGCTTTTTGTGGCATTGAGAAGGCCTACAGAGCTGGGGCGGTGGATTGGATGAAACCCCTTTCCTGTCACCTCTATCCGGTTCGGGCTTTGGAATTGGACGAACTCACCGCATTGAATTATCACCATTGGCCGATTTGTAGTGCGGCTTGTGACCTGGGAAAATTGCAAAAAACACCAGTATATCAGTTCGTAAAAGAGGCGTTGGTAAGAAAATTTGGACGCAATTGGTTCGCGGCTCTTGAGGCCTATGACCAAAACAAAATACCAAACTGAATTTTTTGTTTTTTGTCTTTTCTATTTTTTCCTAAAAACCTGTGCACAGCGACCATTATTACACTTCAATGTATTGTAAATCAATAATTTAAGCATAAAAAAAATCAAAACATTTTGTAAGATTTATACTACACCTTGTTAAAAACTTCAAGGCAATGTTTATAATTAAGCCTTTCTATTTTAAACGACATTTTGAATCTTTGTTAAGTCAAAAATTAATAAGAATTTTAAATATTTATCATGTCAACAGCTATCGAGCCCATTTTACAGGAAAACAGTAACAGATTTGTTATATTTCCAATCCAGCACCATGATATTTGGGATTGGTATAAGAAATCTGAGGCCAGTTTTTGGACAGCAGAAGAAATCGATTTACACCAGGATTTGACAGACTGGAGCACCAAGCTCAATGATGACGAACGTTATTTTATCAAGCACATTTTAGCATTCTTTGCCGCCAGTGACGGTATTGTGAATGAAAATTTGGCTGAAAATTTTGTCAATGAAGTGCAGTATTCCGAAGCCAAGTTTTTCTATGGTTTCCAAATTATGATGGAAAATATTCACAGCGAGACCTACTCCCTGCTCATCGACACTTATGTCAAAGACGAGGCCGAAAAAAATCAATTGTTTCAGGCTATTGATGTTTTCCCCGCCATTCAGAAAAAAGCCCAATGGGCCTTAAAATGGATTGAGTCACCAAGCTTCGCCGAGCGCTTGATCGCTTTTGCAGCTGTGGAGGGTATTTTCTTTTCTGGGGCATTCTGTTCTATTTTCTGGCTTAAAAAGCGCGGCCTAATGCCCGGCCTAACCTTTTCTAACGAATTGATTTCACGTGATGAAGGTGTTCACTGTGACTTTGCCGTGCACTTGCACAACAAACACCTGGTCAATAAGGTGCCAAAAGAACGTATCACCGAAATCATTGTAGACGCCCTTAATATTGAAAGAGAATTTATTACAGAATCTCTTCCAGCGAGTTTAATCGGAATGAATGCCACCTTAATGACGCAGTACTTGGAATTTGTTACCGATCGCTTGTTGCGAGAACTCGAATGTGAGCCCATTTACAACGTGAGCAATCCTTTTGACTTTATGGATATGATTTCATTGCAGGGTAAAACCAACTTCTTTGAAAAGCGCGTTGCCGAATATCAAAAAGCTGGTGTTTACAGCAAAGAAGAGGAAGCCGATAAATTTAATTTTGACGCCGATTTTTAATCGGATACCAAACCACTCTGCATATCTCAACTCAGGCCCCTGGTAATAAGTAGATATTCAGAGACCAACAAATAAGATCGCCCGTGAGGGTCTAATAGTACAGCCAAGACATTTGTCTAACAAATGTTAGGCTTTAAAAGTTAAAAACTATGTATGTAATAAAAAGAGATGGCCATAAAGAGCCAGTGATCTTCGACAAGATCACCGCGAGAGTAAAAAAATTGTGTTATGGACTCAACGAAATGGTCGATCCTGTGAAGGTAGCCATGAAAGTCATTGAGGGTCTCTTTGACGGCGTAACTACCAGCACCCTTGATAACCTTGCTGCCGAAACCGCCGCTTCTTTAACAACCGCGCATCCCGACTATGCCAAACTCGCTGCTCGTATTTCTGTGTCTAACCTCCATAAAAATACCAAAAAGGTGTTTAGTGAGGTGATGACAGACCTGTATACCTATATCAATCCAAGAACAGGTAAACCTGCACCACTTTTGGCCGATGACGTCTACAAGGTCATTATGGACAATAAGGAGCAAATCGATTCAACCATCATTTATAATCGCGATTTTGGTTACGACTACTTTGGTTTCAAAACCCTCGAGCGCTCCTATTTACTGAAGCTCAACGGTGAAATTGCTGAGCGACCGCAACACATGCTCATGCGGGTAGCCATTGGAATCCACATGGACGATCTCGAGGCGGCCTTTGAGACCTACGAGTTAATGTCTAAAAAATACTTCACTCATGCCACGCCAACGCTGTTCAACGCGGGTACACCCAAACCCCAGATGTCGTCTTGTTTCTTGTTGAGTATGAAAGATGATAGTATTGATGGTATTTATGACACCTTAAAGCAAACGGCAAGAATATCCCAATCGGCTGGTGGTATCGGCTTGTCTGTGCACAATGTGCGTGCCATGGGCAGTTATATTGCTGGCACCAATGGCACCAGTAATGGATTGGTCCCCATGCTTCAGGTATTCAATGATACTGCCCGTTACGTCGATCAAGGTGGGGGCAAGCGCAAAGGCAGTTTTGCTATTTATCTCGAGCCTTGGCATGCCGATATTTTCGATTTCCTAGAATTGAAAAAGAACCACGGTAAGGAAGAAATGCGGGCGCGCGATTTATTCTACGCCATGTGGATACCCGACCTATTCATGAAACGCGTTCAGGAAGGATCAACGTGGACTTTAATGTGTCCCAACGAGTGCCCCGGATTGTACGACCACCACAGTGCAGAATTTGAGGCCCTTTATCTTAAGTACGAGGAAGAAGGTAAAGGTCGTAAAACCATCAAGGCCCGCGAGTTATGGGAGAAAATCTTGGAATCTCAAATTGAGACCGGAACACCGTATATGTTGTATAAAGATGCAGCTAATTCCAAGTCCAATCAGCAAAATTTAGGCACCATACGTTCCTCAAACCTGTGTACAGAAATATTAGAATACACCTCGCCCGACGAAGTCGCGGTCTGTAATTTGGCATCCATTGCCCTACCGATGTTTGTCAAGGACGGTAAATTCGATCATCAGGCCTTATACAAAATAACCAAACGGGTGACTAAAAACCTCAATAGGGTCATCGATCGCAATTACTATCCGGTCATCGAAGCCGAAAACTCAAACATGAGACACCGACCTATTGGACTTGGTGTACAAGGCTTGGCAGATACTTTTATCATGTTGCGGATGCCTTTTACCAGTCCTGAAGCCAAGCAATTGAACAAAGACATTTTCGAAACCCTATATTTTGCTGCGGTTACTGCCTCTATGGAAGAAGCCAAGGCCGATGGCCCTTACCAATCTTATGAAGGGTCCCCGATCAGCAAAGGAAAATTCCAACACAACCTGTGGGGTGTGGACGAAGCCACCTTGAGTGGTAACTGGGACTGGGAGGCCTTGCGGGTCAAAGTGGCGAAACACGGTGTGCGCAACTCCCTATTAGTTGCCCCGATGCCAACGGCAAGTACCTCACAAATCTTGGGTAATAACGAGTGCTTTGAACCGTACACCTCTAATATATACACCAGACGCGTGCTTTCGGGCGAGTTTATTGTGGTCAATAATCACTTGTTAAACGATTTGGTTGAGCTTGGGTTATGGGATGAAAAACTCAAAGAGGCGATCATGCGGGCCAATGGCTCCATCCAGCACCTGAGTCATATTCCAGAAGAAATTCGCGAATTGTACAAAACGGTTTGGGAAATGAGTATGAAAGACATCATCGACATGGCACGCGACAGGGGCTATTTCATCGATCAGTCTCAATCCTTGAATTTGTTCATGGAAGGAGCTACCATGGCCAAACTGACCTCCATGCATTTCTACGCCTGGCAAAATGGTTTGAAAACAGGTATGTACTATTTGAGAACCAAAAGTGCAGTCGATGCCATTAAGTTTACTTTGAAACAAGAAAATGTAAACACCCAAGAACCAGTGGTTATTGAAACTGACGCCAACCAAGGTGAGGAAATACTGGCGCAAAAGCAACAACAGGCCGAAAAGGCTGCCGAAACTTTCGCGCAGGCTACAGAGAAGCCCAAAGTTGACGCAGAGCCCATTTCTCCAGAAGAGATGAAAGCACTCATTGAGCAAGCCAAAAACGGCGAAGGCGACGATTGCCTGATGTGTGGTTCTTAAGCCTTGTGCTTAATTCACCACTGTTCATAATAGCGCTCGGTTCAAAAAATGTCAGTTCGCGTGATTTTGAGGCATGGCGCATCGCAGCATCCTTGTCAGTTCGCGTGATGTTGACTGACGAAAAATCGTATCGAGAACTGCTTGCCACAGTCCTTTTCTCAATACAATTCTCACACGCATTGCGCGTCAAATACACAAGGGCGTAGGACCCTTAAAACAACCTCCGATGACTGCGGAGGTTGTTTATTATTCAAAGTATTGTAATCCACTTATAGGCATTTCATATACAGTTATAACGGCTTGTCATTCATTTATCATTATCAAATTTCGGAGATTGAAGTTTGAGCGACATTTGTTCTATAAAACAATGATATATGCCCTATGTCAAACAATATAACTAGAAACCTCAATAAATCTGTACTTGCCTTTTCGTTTGTAATACTTCAGGCAGTCACTGCATTTTCTCAACATGCCAACCTAGCAACAACACCTTCATCCACCCGCAGTATTGTTGGTGTTTGGAGCGACTATAGCTTGGGGAACGGTGGACAATCTTTCATCAACGATGGTGACTTATATCTCAACAAAAATTTCTTGAATGATGGCGACCATAACTTTACCACTGGAACCGCTCTCAGTTATGTCAATTTTGTTGGTTCGAGTTTGCAATTGGTTGAAGGAACAGGATTCACTAACGTATTAAATTTAAAGATAGACAATACTACAACTGCCGATGCGATTGAATTGGACCATAATATAACGGTCAATGGCGAAGCAGATTTTACCGATGGTATTGTTGGCGCGGATGACGTCATTAGCGGTCTGATAATTTTTACCCAAGACGGCAAGGCCGTCAATGTGTCCGATCAAAGTTATGTCGACGGTCGCGTTCAAAAAATTGGAGACACAGCATTTGACTTCCCTATTGGAGACGACAATGGCAGTTTGTTTAAGTACAGACGCGCTAGTATCGGAGCGCCCACCAATGCGGCCGATGCGTTTACAGCCCAGTACTTCTTCGACAACTCCAATGCGATTTACAATCACGACAATCGTGACGTCAATGTATCCTTAATTAACGATCAGGAATATTGGGTCATTTCTCGCGATGTTGGAACCTCATCACCTGTCATCACATTGACTTTAGATGATGCGACTACCCCCAGCGAAATTCTCGCTTCTCCAGATGACATTACTATTGTCCGTTGGACGGGAAGTTTATGGGTAAGTGAGGGCGGTGTTTACAATCCAAGTACCAAAGAAATTTCAACTACACCCACCGGTTATGGTGCATTTACTGTTGGACATAAATTATTAACGCCCGAACTGGGCAGCTATAATACCATTACTCTAAAAGAAGATGGGCTCAACGACTCGTGGGTCATTCCCTTGTTGGACGCCAATCCGAACAATGAAGTAAAACTATACAATCGATGGGGAGTATTGGTATATGAACAAGAGAATTATGTAAATCATAGTGGTAATGCTTTCAAAGGATATTCTCAGGGAAGATCGACTATTCAGGAAAGCAAAAAGCTTCCAACAGGAACCTATTATTACAGTATACAATATGTGGACAGCAATGCTCTGACTCAGGAATTGGGCGGCTGGTTATATGTCATTAATAATAACTATGGCAACTAATGTTTTAAAGTATTTCTAAAATAACCCCATTGAAAATGAGTACAATCACTACTAAAATAATGACTTATAAAATAAGGTGTCTGATGTTAGCTTTTGGGCTGCTGGCCTCCTTAGGTTGGGCACAACAAACGGCGCAATACACCGATTATATGTATAATACCGGCCTTATTAATCCTGGTTACTCGGGTTCTAGGGGAACTGCTACCATTACAGGCTTACACCGTTCTCAGTGGATGGGTATCGATGGAGCACCCAGTACACAATCTTTTAATTTTGACACCAATTTTCTGAATCGAAATACAGGACTTGGACTAGCGGTTGATAATGATGTTGCTGGTCCTGCCAAACAAACAGGCCTTACAGTCAATTATGCCTACCGCTTAAACTTTTCAGATAATTACACCCTGTCCTTGGGCATCAGTGGCAGCTTGGACTTTTTGGACGTCGATGTGTCGCAACTCACCACGGAGCAGCCAGAAACTATTGAAGCCAACAATGGCATGACGCCGAATGTCGGCGTGGGTGCTTTCTTTTATTCTAATAGAGCCTACTTAGGATTCTCCGTCCCACGCTTGTTAAAGTCTTCTTATTTCGATTCTGTCAACACTTTCACTTCCTTGGATGTCTTAACACATTTCTATCTTATTGGTGGTGTCGTCTTAGACTTGGACAGTAACATTAAATTTAAACCTGCGTTTTTAGCCAAAGCGGTTTCTGGAGCGCCTCTGGCCGCCGATCTATCAGCTAACTTCCTGTTTAATGATAAGTTTACACTCGGAGCGGCCTACCGCTGGGATGCGGCTGTCAGTTTGTTGGCGGCTTTCCAAATCACAGACAAACTTTTAATTGGCAGTGCCTACGATAAAGACATTAATGGATTTGGCGCACTGAACAATGGCTCTTTTGAGGTGTTTTTAAAATTCAATTTCAAAAGAGAACGCCAACGCTTTATTCGAAACCCACGATTTTTTTAAACCACTAATACTACCATGAATTCCCCAAATTTATTCATCTTCGGACTTGCAGTAGTTATGACCCTATCTTCTTTTGGTCAGTCCAGTCCTTCTCGAGAATCGGTGCGCACCGATTCTAATGATTCAATCTCCTTGAGTAAGATCAATGAAAAGGCTTTCGCTTTGTCGGAAAATATGACGCTAGCTGAACTTCAAAAAGCCTATAAAATTGGCAAAAATGTCTATGGCGGCATCAGTGTTAACCGCGGCTTGGGACACGCTTTTTACTGCATCGCCCAATATGATTTGGCGGCACACTATTACAGCGACTATTTGAAAGAGTCTGACAATACTGGATTGAGTATTCAGGAAGCTTTTGAGTATGCTCATGCCTTAAAATCCATTGGAAAACTGGAAGAATCAGATACTTATATGAGTATGCACTATATATTGAGGGGTGAGACGCCCAAGGCGTCATACATACCCAAGACCGAAGGGTTTAACAACGAATTAATTTTGAATGAATTATCTGTTAAGTCCGGGGATATTGTTTACCCCACATGGATTAATCCCAAGTCTGGAGACTTGTTGGTTACTGTTGCTGATAGTAAGGACAAGATAGGCACGGGAGAGAATCTGTTTTCTGAAATCGCAACATTTGACTCTAGCGTCGAAATAATGTTTCAGGATAAGACCAAGGGCAATGCCAAGATCAGCAGGGCTGACGCCGTAGTCACCAAAGACGGAAATACCATGTATTACTCCAGAAATGAGATTTTGGGGGAAACGGAATTTATAATGGGTCGGAGCGTCAAGGTTATCGATTATGAGATCTACTTCGCTCAATTAGAAGACGGTGAGTGGATTGAAAAGGGACCAGTGTCCTTCAATTTTAAAAATGCTTCAAACGGTCATGCTGTTTTGAGTCCAGATGAGGATTATATGTATTTCACTTCTGACAATAAGGATACTGGAATGGGAATGGCAGATATTTATAAGGTAGCTCGATATGATGTCAATAGCTTCGGGACCCCTGAAAACTTAGGTCCCGTGGTTAACTCTTTCGCAAATGAAGGCTTCCCCTGTATAGTTGACGACGTCTTGTATTTTTCCTCTCAGGGGCATGAAAATTTCGGAGGATCAGACATTTTCGAAGCCAAAATTGAGGCCGATGGATTTTCAGAACCGGTTAATCTTGGACCTGTGGTGAATTCCTCAAATGATGATTTTGCTTTTACCCTAGATCAGGACAAGGGTCTGGCCTATTTCGCCTCAAACAGATCGGGTCAAGACATAGTTTTAACATTCCTTTTAGAGGATTTGTATGAAGAAGAACCACAATTAGTGGTTGTCACAAATCCTGATGTGGTGGAAGAGCCCATCAATGACAATGCAACTGAACCATCAATTTCAGCAGATGATTACCGTAAAATGCGATTGGAATTTGAAAAACTTGATTTTGTTTTTTATGCTTTTGCAAGTTACCAGATTTCAGACCCCTACAAGGCTTCGCTCGATACGATTGCTCAAACCCTAATGAAATACGATGGGGTTAAGGTGAGGGTTGAATCACATACCGACCCCATAGGCAGTGAAGAGTTTAACCAAACTCTGAGTGAAAAACGCTCAGAATCAGTCAAAAATTATTTGATCAGCCAAGGCATTGCTGCCGATCGTATTTCAGTAGCTGGCTTTGGAGAAAGTAAGACTATTTTTTCTTGCGACAAACAACCCTGTTCAATCCAGGAACATCTTATCAACAGACGTTCTGAATTTATCTATGAATTCAATTAAATATTTTTTAAAACGACCCTTTTAATTCTATAAAACCATGAGACAATTTACAAACCAAATAATCAATCCGAATAGTAGAGCAAAGAACTGTGCTTTTTCTCGATTAGCAATTTTGATTTTCTTTTTATCCTCTACTGCCTTTTGGGCACAAACTGGTATAGGTACTGCTACACCAAATGCCGATGCCGAACTAGAAGTTCAATCGACTACACGTGGCTTTTTAATGCCGAGGATGACCACTGCGCAGCGTATTGCAATAGCACCTGTCGCTGGAGCAGCAGGACTGAAAGTGTACGATACGACTACCAAGTCATTTTGGTATCATGACGGCGTTGTTTGGATAGAACTGCTTTCTTCCAATGTTTTGGGGTTATTTTCGGGTGCGGGTAATCCAACCGCAACGAATCCCACCAACCCCAATGCTGGTGATGTCTATGTCAACGAAACTACGGGCGATCTCTTTACCTATAATGGTACAACATGGCTCAACCAGTCCACCGAAGCGGATGGCTCGGTGACCAATGAGATCAACACCGGATTTGCGGTCAATGGCGCCAACTTAGAGATTACAGATTCAAACGGAACCCTTTCGGTACCGCTAGCAAGTATTGTCGCTGCCTTTACGGAAGTGGACGGCTCGGTGACCAACGAGGTCAACACCAAATTTGCAGTTGAAGGTTCTGATTTAGTCCTTACCGATTCAGCAGGAACCTTTTCTGTACCGCTGGCAAGTATTGTCGCTGCCTTTACAGAGGTGGATGGCTCGGTGACCAATGAGATCAACACTGCATTTGCGGTCAATGGGGCCAATTTAGACATCACCGATTCCGCTGGCACCCTTTCGGTACCGCTGGCAAGTATTGTCGCTGCCTTCACAGAGGTGGACGGCTCGGTGACCAATGAG
>Ga0209136_1000579_pt1 | contig 26148 bp, 18 predicted proteins | sample SaaInl0LU_22_DNA_FD_184640 | JGI IMG/M metagenome (GOLD analysis project Ga0209136, IMG submission 184640) | Marine microbial communities from expanding oxygen minimum zones in the Saanich Inlet - ESP_90LU_22_DNA (SPAdes) (version 2) | ecosystem: Environmental > Aquatic > Marine > Intertidal... | reverse complement strand
GTAATGAGTGCCCACACAAATTGTCTTGTTATAAATTGTTAAAGAACGGTTGGGAACGTGTCCCGCCGGTTGAGTGTGCTGTGAAGCCCCTCTCAATCGGGATGCGTATATTACGCTTTTGAATCTTGTTGTCAACGTTTTATTTTATTAATTCGTAAAAAAATACCTAAACTAAAACCTTGCAATCGCTTGCTGTACGAGGCTTTTGCCTGGTGGCTTAACCTGATGTCCTGCAAGTGAGGAGCGCATTCTACAGACTTATTTTAATTGATCAATACCCTTATATAAAATATCTTGTTTTTTTTAATAAGTTATTGATTAAATTAATTTTTCATATAAAAAAACCGATTTCACATCGGCTCTTTTATAATCACTTGTAATTATTATTACTGTGCTGCACTACTGTCGTCAACAACACTCTTTTCATTCTGTATGCGCATGTAAATTTCTTCTCGGTGAACTGATACTTCTTTTGGAGCATTTACACCAATTCTTACTTGATTACCCTTTACACCTAGTACAGTGACGGTAACATCATCACCGACCATTAATGTTTCTCCAACGCGACGTGTCAAGATAAGCATGATACTTCCTATTCCTTTGAATTAATCTTCCGTGTAAATTAAAACAGTTACAGCACTGTTCACATTATTCCATGTAATTTCGATTACTTAGAAACTACTTTTGATTATAAATACAAACTGCATAAAATACTAAAGTTTTTCTGATATAAAACCATACACAGATGTTAATGCATGTTCTAAATTTTCAGGTTTAGTTCCACCAGCTTGAGCCATATCAGGTCTACCACCACCTTTACCGCCTACTTGAGAAGCAACAAAGTTTACCAGCTCGCCTGCTTTTATTTTATTAATTAAATCACCGGTTACCCCTGCGATCAAATTAACTTTACCATCACCAGGTACACCTAAAACGATAATACCCGAAGAAATCTTTTGTTTTAACTCATCCAGCATGCCTTTTAATGCTTTAACTTCAACATCTGGTAAGTTAGCTACTAATACATTATGTTCTTTTATAACTTGCACTTGATTCATCAAATCAGAGCCTTGTTGGCTCGCTAATTGTTGTTTTGCTTGATTTAATGACTTTTCTGTTGCTTTTAGTAGGTCTTGATTGTTATTGATACGTTCAATCAGATTAATTGGTTCAACCTTTAATATATTCGCTGCATTTTGCAATAAGTATGCTTGTTCTTGCACATAATTAATTGCAGCTTCTCCTGTGATGGCTTCAATACGACGTACACCAGAGGCAATACCACTTTCAGAAGTTATCTTACATAACCCTATGTCACCCGTCCGAGATACATGAGTACCACCACATAATTCAGTAGAGAAATTCCCCATTGATACTACTCGAACTTTCTCATCATATTTTTCACCAAATAAAGCCATGGCTCCTGATGCTTTTGCTTCATCGAGTTCCATCAATTTAGTTGTTAGCTCATGATTTTGACGAATTTGAGCGTTTACTAATCGTTCAATTGAAATTAATTGTTCTGTAGTTACAGCCTCATAATGGGCAAAGTCAAAACGTAATTTTTCATCATCTACTAATGACCCTTTTTGCGCAACATGTTCACCTAGTAATTCACGTAACGCTGCATGCAATAAATGAGTTGCACTATGATTGAGTTTTATGGCTTCTCGACGTGAATCGTCGACTTGAGTTACTACATTAGCACCAACAGATAACTTAGCTTTGGCAATACCTTGATGACCAAACGCATTCGCAAGTTTTTGCGTATCCGTGACGGTGAACACTGCCGCATCATTTAATTTAAGGACACCGCTATCACCAGTTTGTCCACCTGACTCAGCATAGAAAGCTGTATTATCTAAAATCACAATGCCTTTTTGACCAGCGTCGATACTTGTTACCGATGTATTTTCAACGATGATCTCTAAAACTGTCCCAACATCAGTTGTCTTATCATACCCAGTAAAATCGGTAGCGTGTGTAATCTTCAAAGCTTCATTATAATCTGTACCAAAATTACTCGCCTGTTGCGCTCTAGCACGTTGGGCTTGCATCGCGGTTTCAAATCCTGTTTCATCAATCCTAACATTATGTTCACGAGCAACATCAGCCGTTAAATCAGCAGGAAAACCATAGGTATCATATAACTTAAACACCACTTCACCAGGGACAACATCCCCTTCCAGCTCGGTCAATTGTTGAGTCAGAATGTTCATACCACGTTCTAGTGTGCGTGAAAATTGCTCTTCCTCAACACGTAATACTTTTTCAATAACAGGTAACTGCTCTACTAACTCAGGATATGCATCGCCCATCTGTTGGGTAAGTGCAGATACTAATTTATAAAAAAAGATGTCTTGTGCACCGAGTTTATACCCATGACGAACTGCCCGGCGAATAATACGACGAAGTACGTAACCGCGTCCTTCATTGGAAGGCATTACACCATCACAAATTAAAAAACTACATGAACGAATATGGTCAGCAATGACTCGCAACGATTTGTCATCTAAATCTACTGTACCAACGATTTCAGCTGCGGCTTTTATGAGTGCTTGGAAAATGTCAATTTCGTAATTACTATGGACGTTTTGTAGAATAGCTGAAATACGCTCAAGTCCCATACCAGTGTCAATAGACGGTTTAGGTAACGGTTCCATTGTGCCATCTGCAGATTTGTTGTACTGCATGAAAACTAAATTCCAGATTTCAATAAAGCGATCGCCATCTTCTTCAGGGCTGCCTGGTACTCCACCCCATATGTGTTCACCATGATCATAGAAAATTTCAGAACACGGGCCACAAGGTCCAGTATCACCCATTGACCAAAAGTTATCAGATGTTGCGATACGAATTATTTTTTCAGGAGGTAGGCCTATTTCATTTTCCCAAATAGAGAATGCTTCATCATCTTCAGCATAGACAGTGACTAATAATTTTTCAGCCGGTAAACCAAGTTCTTTTGTCAAAAAAGTCCATGCGAACTTAATGGCATCTTGTTTGAAGTAATCACCAAAACTGAAGTTACCTAACATTTCAAAGAAAGTATGATGACGAGCAGTGTAGCCGACATTATCAAGATCATTATGTTTACCACCAGCACGTACGCAACGTTGCGAGGACACCGCGCGAGAATAGTTGCGCTGCTCAGCGCCTAAAAACACATCCTTAAACTGGTTCATTCCTGCATTGGTAAATAACAACGTTGGATCATCGTGTGGAACTAATGAAGATGAAGAAACAGATTGATGACCATGTTGGCCAAAATAATCTAAAAATGCCTGTCTAATTTGGGCGGTTGAACGCGTCATGAATAATCCTTTAAGGAAGCTATGCCGAAACAATAAAATGGATTGCTACAAATAAGAGCGGTAATTTATCACAAAAAACCGCTATATTTAATAGCAATTTAGGAGAATTTCATAGGATGTGACTGTTTTATAAATATAAATGAACTTATTAAGACTAATGACTAAGTGCAAAGTTAATTTCATCTTGAGAAAACCCACGATATTGTAGAAATCGCATCTGTTTTTGTTTTAATGTCCAGTCAGTTTCACGCGTAGTAGAATACTTTTTGCATTTAACCTCATACGCTAGCTCATACCAATCTGGCTGTAACTCAGATAATGCCTCGGATAACATAGTTTCATCAATATCATGAGGATATAGTGCCTGTTTAATACGGGCTAACCCCTGTCCTTTCGCCATACAATTACGAACAAAATGAAAGGTGAAGCGGTAGTCAGATTGAATATCTTTAGCGATAAACTTAGCTAGCACATCATCCACATGGTCACTGTTTAAACCTTGTTGCCCTAATTTTTGCTGAATTTCAGCTACGCTATGTTCACGTTTAGCCAATAGGCGGGTAATTTTGTGTCGGATGACACGTAACGGATCATCCACCACTGGATCATCGCTATCAAGAGGAATATTATCTAAATCCATTGACCTTACCTAAACTTATGAACTATTGAGTTTAACTAAAGGTAAGAATAACTAAATCTTAATAAAAAAGGAACAACCGTGACTTTTAGTGTGGTGGCATTTACTGATATTTCACACATTGACTCGCAAGTATGGGATAAAGCATTTCATCAAACCGGAGGGCCTTGTTTAAAACATTATTTTCTATTGTGTTTAGAACAAAGTAACAGCGTCGGCGAGAACACTGGATGGTCGCCTTATCATTTAGGTATCAAATGCGAAAATGAGCTAATCGCATTGCTACCCGGTTATATCAAAACTCATAGTTACGGTGAATATATCTTTGACCATGCATGGGCGAATGCTTATGCACAACATGGAATCAATTATTATCCTAAATGGATTAATGCGATTCCATTCACTCCTGTCACCGCTCAGCGCATTGGCTGGATAGAGGATGTCGCACAATGGCAGGTATTACCTCAAATAATAGAATGTATAAAAGCCTTTCTCTATGACCAACATTTTTCATCGGTGCACTTCTTATTTGCAAACCATCAAGAACATCAGCAGTTAATACAAACACCACTATTACATCGGCTTTCCTTACAATTTGAATGGCGCAATCAAACATACACTGATTTCGATGATTTTTTAGGATATTGTACGTCTCGGAAACGTCGCTCAATCAGAAAAGAGCGTAAAAAAATCGAGCAACAACAAATTACCATTGAGCGTTTACATGGCAGTAAAATTACTCCTGAACATATGCGTTTTTTTTATGATTGCTATCGCGTCACCTACTTAAAACGAAGTGGTCACGAAGGCTATTTAACCCATTCTTTTTTCGAACAACTCTTCGCACATTTTGCAAAACATATGTTACTCGTGTTAGCTAAAGAAAATGACCAATATATTGCTGGCTCGCTGTTTTTATTTGATGCTCACCAACTTTACGGTCGTTATTGGGGAGCATTAAGCGAAGTCGATGGTTTACATTTTGAATGCTGTTATTATCAAGGTATAGAGTTTGCAATTGAGCATAATATCCAACGCTTTAATCCAGGTACTCAAGGGGAACACAAAATATTAAGGGGGTTTGCACCAACTTACTGTCACTCATTTCATGCCCTTGCCCATTCTGATTTTGAAACTGCTGTGGATGATTTTTTACAGCGAGAAAAAATTGGCATGAAACAATACAAAACGAAGTGTGACGAGTTGCTACCTTTTAAACAAAACAGTGACTCGTAGAGGCTATTTATAATTATGTAAACAGATATGTCGGTTTGGTAGGCAAGCCTTCGTAGTATTGATATGATAATTTTGTAAAAATTTTACTCAATGGAAAAACAATAACATGATGAAAAGAAAAACAATAGCAACATTAGTTGCAGCTAGCTTTATACTAGGCGGATGTACAGGCAATACGCCAACGACAGACACTACAGCTTCAGTTGAAGCAAAAAGCACCGTTGCTAAGGCAGAATTAGGCACATTTGGTGTTGATTTAAGTGCACGTGATTTAAGTATCAAACCTGGCGATGATTTCTTTATGTATGCCAGTGGTAATTGGTATAAAAACTATGAATTGCCCGCAGACAAAACACGTTTTGGTGCCTTTTCAAAATTAGCTGAACGCTCAAATGATGAGGTTAAAGCCATCATTGAAGATTTATCAGCTAAAGATAACCTAGCTGGTACTGAGAAATTAGTTGCTGATTTTTATAATGCCTACATGGATACTGATACATTAAATAAATTAGGTATTACACCACTACAAACGACTCTTGATGAAATTGCGAATATTGATTCAGTCGCGGATCTAACCCGTACTTTTGGTGAGGCCTGGTTAACCGGTACCACGTCTCCAATATGGGGTGGGATGTGGACTAATCCTAAAGATCCTAATGAATATCAATTACATGTTGGGGTGGGTGGTTTAGGGCTACCTGATCGCGATTATTATTTACTCGATTCAGAACGTTTTGTAAATATTCGAAACGAATACCAAGCACATATTGCGAAGATGCTAGCCTTTGCCGGTGTATCTGAAGCAGATGCAACTAAACAAGCAGCTGCTATTTTAGCGTTAGAAACAAAAATTGCTGAAATCCAATGGCCACGTGAAAAGCGTCGTGACCGTGATCTAGCGTTAAACCAGTTTGAGCGAGACGCATTTGAAGCAGAATACGCTAATTTTGATTGGGATAGTTTTTTTGCCTCTTCAGGCTTTGTCATTCCACATTTAAATGTGCGTCAACCTGAACCCGTTAAAGATGCTATTGAGTTAGTCAACAACCAAGCATTAGCTGATTGGAAAGCATATCTCACCTATCATACAATCTCTAACAACGCATCGATGTTATCTGAAGATATCTACAACACTAACTTTGCTTTTTTTGGTACTATTTTAAATGGTCAACAAGAGCCTCGTCCACGTTGGAAGCGTGCTATCAGTGCAATGTCAGGTACCGAAAGTCTAGGTTTTGCCATTGGTGAAATTTATACCGAACGATATTTCCCCGAGAGTTCTAAAGCTCAAATGGCTGAACTGGTTGAAAACCTGCGAACTGCTCTAGGCCAACGCATTGACAATCTTGATTGGATGGGGGAAGAAACGAAAGTTAACGCAAAAGCGAAATTAGCTGCTTTCCGCCCTAAAATAGGTTACCCAGATCAAGCCATTAATTTTGCAGGACTAGACATCAGCAGTACAGACTTAATGGGCAATGTGAAAACACTACGTCAATTTTTCCAAGCTAAAGATGTCGCTAATGAAATGAAACCCACTGATCGTGAACGTTGGGGTATGACACCGCAACAAGTCAATGCTTATTACAATTCTTCATTTAATGAAATTGTCTTCCCAGCCGCCATTTTACAACCACCATTCTTTGACCCCAACGCAGATCCTGCAGTCAATTATGGTGGCATTGGTGCAGTTATTGGGCATGAAATGGGCCATGGTTTTGATGATCAAGGTTCAAAATCAGATGCAATGGGTGTTCAACGTAACTGGTGGACCGATGAAGATCGTGCAGCATTTGAAGCCAAAGCTGCTAATCTTGCCGCGCAATACTCAGCATATGAGCCTATTGAAGGTAACTTTGTCAATGGTAAAAACTCATTAGGTGAGAACATCGGTGATGTCGGTGGACTAGCAATGGCATATCACGCTTATCAACTGAGTTTAAATGGTGAAGAAGCGCCTATCATTGATGGCACTACAGGCGACCAACGTTTCTTCTTAGCTTGGGCACAAGTGTGGAAAGAAAAACGCACCGAAGAAAGTATGCTTAACCAGCTTCGAGGCGGAACTCACGCGCCTGGTCGTTATCGTGCATTAGCACCACGTAACCATGATGCCTGGTACGAAGCGTTTGACGTCAAACCAGGAGATGCATTGTATCTTGCGCCAGAAGAACGTGTTCGTATTTGGTAATACACAAAATAAACACTAGTTAAGCCCCTTTTATAGGGGCTTTTTTGTGGTTAAACTCATTTTTCACAAGTAAGGCGATAAAGCCAGTTTTTTTCGCCTTGCCATATCATAGATTCTACTCTAACAAAATTGAGCTTTTCTAATAGTCCAATAGACGGAATATTATGCAACGATACAATGGCCAAGATTTCATTGGTAATTAAAGTATCAAATCCTTGAGCAATCGCTATTTGACAAGCCTGATAAGCATAACCTAAACCTACGAATTGAGATGATATTGCATAGCCTAAGTCAGGCGCTGATAACTCAGCTCGTTGTAATAAACCACACACACCGACCGGTAACTGTTTTTCAGCATCAATAATCACATCCAAACCATGCCCAAATTGTTGATGAGATGCCTTCGGACCATGAATAATATAAGCTTTAGCATCATCGATGTTTTTAATTTGTTTATCTGCAATATATTGAATAAATGCAGGTTGATTGTATAAGTCTAAAACAAATTCAGCATCCATCAGCTCCATTGGACGAATTAAGATATTGGACATTCAACCACCCACCATTAAGCAGCAAATTCCGCTAACGATTTAGGTCTTGCTACACCAGAGTGTAACTCCCAAAAATACTGATGAGAATCGTATTGGGCAGCATCTAAATCAATACTCGCTAATCTATTAGGATCAGTGAACTGCATTGTCGCCGCTTCAAACGTGGCTAATGGTGCTCGAGCCTGCGATGCTTGTTTAAAATAAGCAACAAAATCATGCTTCATATCGACATACAGAGGATAATCCATGGCATCATCAGGCATTGCCGCTTGATTTACTGAGATAACAGTGTCTAAGGCCGAATCATTAGATACATCATATCGAGTCATTAAATAATCACGAACTTCTTGATAAAATAATGTCCAGCCAGATGGCATGGATTTATCACCGTTAAAATATCGAGTGGCCCAAGTCAGTAATGGGTATGCATCAGGCGCTCGATTTATGTCATCAAGTAAATTCGCCATAAATTCTCCTGCAGCAATATCATATTCCCACTGCATATAACGCATGATATAACGCAACAAACTATATCCATCAGCCATGACATATATTTGATAAATCGCATTCATGCGTTTCATATCTTGCGGCGTGTAACTATACGTCGACGTTAAAAAGCTATGTTCATCCGTTTTAATTTCATACTTTGCCATATACCCAGGCTCAGCCATTGGACTATTGGGTAGTAACTGAGTTGGATAAGCTTTCACCGACACATCCATATCAATATAACGCTGTAAATCAGCAGTGAAAGAAGCGACGGTCATTCCTGGCAGCCCGATCATCAAATCTGTTGATAGAGGTAAATTTAAGTCAGTGAAGGCTTGAGCGAGTTCATCATAGCGTTGGGTACGAATGTTTTTACGATTAATAACATCTAGGGTTTGTTCATCTGTCGTCTGAATAGATATGATCCCTTGCCCAATAATCCCACCGGCAGTAAAGATTTTGATAATTTCCACTAATCGCCATGTGGAATTTTTCGTGTAGTTCACCACAATTTCTTGTGGGTAGCCATATTTAGCTTTGGTATCGACAATAAATTGCGAAATCTCAATATCACGATCATATAAGCCATAATTAGCATCCGCAATCCACATCACGCGAATATTATTTTTACCTATCCAGGTGATTTCATCTTTAACCCGTTGTAAATCAAATTTTCTAATTTTTTGATTGGTTGCACTGCCCCAGTCACAAAATGTACACCCATAAGGACAACCGCGATTAGTTTCAATAATCGCCGCTTCGACTCGGCCTTGGTATTCATCAAATAGCCCAGATAAATAGGGAGATGGCACACTATCAGGTGTTTTCATGCGCTCTCTAGCGCCCGTGCGAATCAGTCGATTCGTCATGCTCTCACGATAGGTGATCCCCTTCACCTCTGCAAGGCGACGATAATAGGCTTGGATGCTCCGTTTATGCATACTAGATGTAGCTTTTATCGCACGTAGTGATTCAACCACCTCAGTTATTGTTATCTCACCTTCCCCATGAACAGCGATATCAACAGACGTATGTTCGGTTAAAAAATCTTCACAGGCTTTTTGATAATCAGGCGTACTTGGTCCGCCATGAATAGTAAAATTACCAACGTGGTGTTGCTTCACGGCTTGACTGATTTGCATATTAACGTCAATCGACCACATGTAATTTGAGAACAACCATACACCTGCACCAAACTTTCGATAAGGGCCGTTAAATAACTCATTCGGTTCGAGGTAGTTTAAAGGAATAAACTGAAAATCATTGAGCAATTCACCCTCTTTATAGGCCAACAATGCACTATATAATACCCCTAGCGCTAGTGGAAAATGGTTCTCCATGTGTGGGACAAAATACACTGGAATTTTATCTTCAGCGACGGATTCTTCCCATTTAGCGGGTAAGGCCAACGCGGTCTCAGTTTTGGTCGAAAAAGGAGTTAATACCGGAGCACTTTTTGACACATTTAACTTTTCTTCTGCCAGCAAACCTGCGGCTCGCCATTGACCTATACGCAGCACGTATTCATCATATCCGGCCCCCAAAGGCGCTTTACTCGTTAATACGTGAGATATCGTTTGCCCTTCACCAAAACTCATCAAGATCATGGCATCAAGCGAACTTAGGCCCACAAATTCACTGAGCACAGACGACCACGCACAATAGCCTTTTTCGCAAAGTGATATAGCGAAATGAGTACCAAGTCGCAATCTAGTCATCGGCTCAGGCAATGTTTGAGTATCTGCTTTTAATACATCTACTGACAATTCAGTGACTTGAATTGCATTTATGTTCGGCGGATTATCCATTGGAGAGTTAAGTAAAGCACTGACAGATTGGTATTGAGATAAACGTTGGCTAATTTGTGATATCGACAAATTACGAAAAGGCTTCATTGATTCGCTTGCATGAATACGCTCGGCTAAAGCATCGACCGTCATGCTTGATTCACTCATTTGGGTGATACGATTCACTAAATCCAGTAGAACAAAATCAGGGTCACCAAGGGGAATAGATTGAGCTGAGCCTGAGACATTGGCTAACAGTGACATGCCATTTCGAAAGAAAATGACTTTGTGATGATTGATATACAAAAGAGTGCCCACCTAGCGTTTTTATTGTTGAGTAATGGTGTTAAATTATCTCAAAGCATAAACGCATCAGTGGGGCTTGTAAAGTTAGCCGTTAATGTTCGGTGCTAACCACATTTGTGCCGTCTCATTATCCCACGACTTGCGCTTGGCATAGTCATCAACCTGATCTGATTGAATTTGTGCAACAGCGAAATAACGTGCATCTGGGTGAGCAAAATACCAGCCTGATACTGCTGCTCCTGGCCACATCGCATAGCTTTCAGTCAGCTTCATACCAATCTGTTTTTCAACATCAAGTAAATCCCAAATCAATTGCTTTTCGGTATGCTCTGGACAAGCTGCATAGCCAGGTGCAGGACGAATACCTTGATACAATTCACGAATAAGCGACTCATTGTCGAGACGTTCATCCTCAGCATATCCCCAATGCGTGATCCGCACTTGTTGATGAAGGTACTCTGCAAATGCTTCGGCAAGTCGATCCGCTAATGCTTTGACCATAATACTGTTGTAATCATCACCATCAGCTAGAAAAGTTGCCGACAATTCATCTTCACCGATACCCGCAGTCACCGCGAAGGCACCAATGTAGTCTTGACGACCCGAATCTTGAGGCGCGATATAATCACTCAAACAGTAATTAGCCCCTTTCGGTTTATGGGTTTGTTGACGCAAGTGATGACTTATGACTGCATTTCCTTGTGTATCTGTGATCTGAATATCATCACCGACACTGTTGGCAGGAAACAAGCCGTAGATCCCTTTTGCCTCTAACAATGCTTTATCACATAGATTATCGAGCATCGCTTGAGCATCATTAAACAAATCCGTCGCTTCTTTACCGACCACTTCATCTTCTAGAATTCGAGGATACTTCCCAGCCAGCGACCACGTTAAAAAGAACGGCGTCCAATCAATATATTCACGCAATGTACTCAAAGACACAGACACTGCTTCAACGCCTAGCTTTCTAGGCGTAATAATCGACTGGTTCGCCCAATCACACGTAAATTTATTATCCCGGGCTTGAGATAAGGTAATCGCTTTAGAACGCGGAGTTTTACGTGCATGCTGATCCCGCACCACTGCATATTCTTTTTTCAATTTATCGTGAAAAATGGGACGTTTAATATCTGAAATCAATTGCTGACAAACACCCACAGCACGGCTTGCATTAGACACATACACTACAGGGTGGTCATAATGTTGTTCAATTTTGACTGCAGTGTGCGCTTTTGACGTTGTCGCTCCACCAATTAATAGTGGTAAATCCAAACCATTACGCTGCATTTCTTTAGCAACATATACCATTTCATCCAATGATGGGGTAATTAGGCCTGACAAACCTATCATATCTACGTTTTCATCTTTTGCGACTTGTAAGATCTTGGCACATGGCACCATCACACCTAAATCAATCACTTCAAAATTATTACACTGTAATACCACCCCCACGATATTTTTGCCAATATCATGCACATCTCCTTTGACTGTCGCCATCAGAATTTTGCCATTGGATGAGGCTTTACCGTCTTTTTCAGCTTCTATAAAGGGCTGTAAATGTCCTACTGCTTTTTTCATGACTCGCGCAGACTTCACAACTTGGGGAAGAAACATCTTTCCTTCCCCAAATAAATCACCCACGACATTCATGCCATCCATTAGTGGTCCCTCAATCACATGCAAGGGTTTATCCGCTTCTAGACGAGCAGCTTCAGTATCTTCGATAATGTAATCGGTAATCCCTTTAACTAAGCCGTGCTCTAAACGTTTATTGACAGGCCACTCTCGCCAAGCAAGATCTTCAACTTTAGCCGCTTTTCCGTCACCTTGGTACTCAGGAGCTATCGCCAATAAATTATCCGTTGCTTGGTCGTGGCGATTTAAAATCACATCTTCGACGGCATCGCGCAGTTTAGGTGGAATTTCATCATATACTTCTAACTGACCAGCATTCACAATGGCCATATCCATACCCGCTTTAATGGCATGATATAAAAACACGGAATGCATAGCTTCTCGCACGGGATTATTGCCGCGGAAGGAAAATGAAATATTAGACAGTCCACCCGAGACATGGGCATGGGGTAGATTTTGACGGATTTTACGCGTCGCTTCTATAAAATCGACGGCATAGTTATTGTGCTCTTCAATTCCTGTTGCGACAGCGAAAATATTCGGATCAAAAATAATATCTTCAGGTGGAAAACCAACTTCATCCACTAAAATACGATAACTGCGCTCGCAAATATCATATTTACGCTCGATGGTATCAGCTTGACCTTGCTCATCAAATGCCATCACTACTGTCGCAGCACCATAGCGCTTAATCAGTTTAGCTTGCTCAACAAAAGGTGCTTTACCTTCTTTAAGACTAATGGAGTTGACGACCGATTTGCCTTGAACACATTTTAAACCGGCTTCAATAACTGACCATTTTGATGAATCAATCATGATAGGTACACGTGAAATATCAGGTTCAGATGCAATCAAATTTAAAAAACGTACCATGGCCGCTTCAGAGTCCAACATGGCTTCGTCCATGTTGATATCAATGATCTGTGCACCGTTTTCAACCTGCTGTTTTGCCACGTCGAGTGCCGTTTCATAATCTTCTTCTAAGATCAGGCGTTTAAACATCGCAGAACCGGTGACATTCGTACGTTCACCTATGTTAATAAATGAGGAAGCTGCTTGAGTCATATTGGGTGCCTCCTTAATGAATGAATGGTTCAAGACCCGATAAGCGCATCTTAGTCGCTAATTCAGGTATCGCTCTAGGATTGGATGAGGCAACAGCATCAGCAATTGCTTTAATATGTTCAGGAGTACTCCCACAACAGCCGCCCACAATATTGACTAACCCGGATGAAGCCCACTCTTTGATATGAGCAGACATTTCATCTGCATCCATGTCATATTCACCAAACTCATTAGGTAACCCAGCATTAGGGTGAGCAGACACTAAGCAATCGGCCACATTGGATAATTCATCGACGTATTGACGTAATAAGTCTGGGCCTAATGCACAGTTTAACCCCATCGATAACGGGCTCAAATGACGCATGGAATGATAAAATGCTTCTGTGGTTTGTCCTGATAAAGTTCTGCCAGATGCATCAGTAATAGTGCCAGATACCATCACAGGAAAATGCTCGCCACGTTGCTCAAACACATTTTCAACAGCAAAAGCCGCTGCTTTTGCATTTAACGTGTCAAAAATCGTTTCTAGCATAATAATATCGGCCCCACCATCAAGTAAGGCATGGGTAGATTCTTCGTAGGCCTCGACTAATTCATCAAAGGACACATTACGTTTACCCGGATCATTGACATCAGGTGAAATTGAAGCCGTGCGATTAGTCGGGCCCAAGACACCTGCCACAAAACGCGGCTTATCCGGGCTTGAATACTTATCAGCAGCTTGACGTGCTAATTTAGCTGCCGCAAGATTTATCTCTTTTGAGATATCTTGCATGTCATAATCCGCCATCGCAATAGTGGTCGCATTAAACGTATTAGTTTCGATAATATCACTGCCCGCCGCCAAATATTGTTCATGGATAGAACGAATAATATCAGGCTGAGTGATGGCTAATAAATCATTATTACCTTTCACATCACAATGCCAATCGGCATATTGTGAACCTCGATAATCGCTTTCGGTAAATTGATAAGTTTGGATCATGGTACCCATAGCACCATCAAGGATCAGGATCCGTTGTTTTGCTAGTTGCGCAATTTGAGCGCTTAACTGATTTGACACGTGGTTCGTCCTAGTGTTCACATAGATTAGGTCAATGTGGTTAAATCATATGGAGTGGTCTGATATACATAGTAATTCAGCCAGTTAGTGTATAGTAATGTCCCGTGGGAGCGCCATGAAACGAGCGGCGCTTGTGTAGGATCATTATTAAAAAAATAATTTTCAGGTAATGCTGTGTCCTGACCGTTTGCTAGATCCCGCGCATACTCTTCAGCTAAGGTATTCGCATCATACTCAGGGTGACCGGTAATAAACACATGACGTTTATCTTTAGTCGCAGCTATGTAGGTACCCGTTTGTTCAGAAGCGGCTAGCACATCAATTTCAGAGACTTTCTCATAAGCAGCAATTGGTACATTGCCATAGCGAGAATGTGGCGCATTAAATATAGGATCAAACCCCCTCATCAATTCATTCTCTGGAGCCAGGACCTGATGTTCATACACGCCAAATAGTTTGTCAGAACGTAATTCGCGCATTTGTCCATAAAAATGGTACATTGCAGCGTGGGCTGCCCAGCATAAATATAATGTAGATTGAACATTCACTTTGGCCCAATCTAAAATCTCTTGCATATCACGCCAATATTTCACGTCTTCATATGCCATAAAGCCTAATGGTGCACCCGTAATAATCATGCCATCATATTTTTTATTCTTGATATCACTGAAAGCTTTATAAAATGCGTCCATATGAGATTGTGGCGTATTCTTTGAAAGCTGATTATCAATCCGAATTAAATCTATATTGATTTGTAACGGTGTGTTGGATAACAACCGTAATATCTGTACTTCTGTTTCGATTTTATTGGGCATCAGGTTTAAGATCCCGACTTCCATCGGACGAATATCTTGATTAGCTGCACGATCCATATCCATCGCAAAGATGTTTTCACCGTTCAAAATATCTAAGGCAGGTAAATCTGTAGGGATCCGAATAGGCATAAGCACCTCACAATAAAATCAATGGGTTTATTGTGCCTATTTTTAATAGAATGTCAAATTATATACGTCTAGACGTCTAAACGTCTTAACTTCTATATCTCAATCTCATTAACCGTTAGTGTTTGTCATTTTATTTATACTGATCAGTTTGTGTAGGTCTAAGAGTGTTAGTAATTCATCGCCATTACTGACAATTCCTTCAGTATTAATGTGACTCATTTGTCCTGTTTTATTACTGGTAACATCGATTTGATGGTTATGTAGATATACAACTCCAGAAATACTATCTATAAGAAAGCCAACATCATTCTGGGCATGCCCAATTATGAGAATACGAGTTTCATCGGTAAATTCAGAACGACTGAATCCGAAACATAAACGAGTATCGAAAATGTGAATGTGATTACCACGCAGAGCTATAGACCCTACGCTATATTTCGGCGCATGTTGTATGGAATGTATATGAGAAAGTGTTACTACTTCTTTCAAGTATTTGACATTAATAGCATAGGCGCTATTACTTAAACGGAAAGTGAGCCATTGCGACACACCTCCATTAAACGGAGAGTCATTTAAATTTAATGTTTGTTGTTCGTTCATTATCACTGATAAAGTGTTACTTAACTAGCTTAGTCTCTACTATGACTGATTTGAACGTTATACACTAATACTTTATGCTAATTCCTGTTGCCAAGAAGACAATTTTGTCTTTAATTTGCTCTTTGCTTGGCTATGGATCTGACTCACTCTAGATTCACTCACATTTAAAGCTTGGCCTATTTCACGGAGACTTAAGTCTTCATCATAGTATAATGATAGAACTATCGCTTCTCGCTCTGGGAGAGAAACAATAGCTTTAGCTAATGCCTTCTGGAAACAACCATGCACTAATTCATCGTAAGGGGTGTTGGTAGACTTGAAATCAGGTGTCGCTATGACATCCTCGGATATTCCTAGATCTTCAATTCCAACTAATTTCCCTATATTCACTTCATTTAACATTTTGTGGTATTGAGGCAATTCGATGCCTAATCTTTTCGCTATATCTGAGTCTTTGGCATCACTATTCATTTCGTTTTCTACTGAAGATATCGCCTGAGTAATTGCACGTGAATTTTTATGCACAGATCGCGGCGTCCAGTCACCTTTGCGTATATCATCCAACATTGAACCTCGAATACGAATACCCGCAAACGTTTCAAAAGAAGCCCCTTTAGTGCTATTGAAATTTTTAGCTGCTTCAAGCAAACCTAGCATTCCTGCTTGAATTAAGTCATCAACTAATATGTTGGGTGGTAAACGCGCCAATAAATGATGGGCGATACGCTTGACTAAAATAGTATGTTTCTCAACTAATTCTTCGCTGCTTAAAGATTGATTACAATCATTTAACACTTTATCCACGATGATACTCCTAGTTGACCTATACTGAGCCAACGTATTATCTTTTGGGGGATAGAAATAAAAAACTGCTTACACAAATTAGTGTCAATTACAGTATATTTAGTTTCTATAATCTTTTAAAATGAAGTATTGAAGTGAACAAATACAACATGTGTTGGATGGTAGCAGAAGAGTGGAGAATTCCCTCAACGTCAAATAGGACAAGTTATGTAAGAGATGTGTGATTTATTCATAATCATTACTCATACATATCCTTATTAACTGTATCTGTGAATCAGCTTTAATCATATTTAAACTAAAATCATATGATGTACGTATTTACTTGTATAACACCCGTTCAGTCAAAATTGCGGTGGAAACATGACACAATCAAATAGCTTTCAACCTGATGACTTAGCCGCTTTCTTTGCTGAAATGTCTGACGTTGCTCCTCTACCAGAGCCAGATAAGGTTGCAATCAAACAACACGATCCTTTTGCACAAGCCAAGCAATTAAAGCGCGACGCATTAGAAAAAGAATCTAGCCCACTAAAATATGGATTATCGCTAGAAATCTCACAGCCCATTGATCCTTATGACGTCATTAGTTACAAGCAAGATGGTATTCAAGAGGGAGTATTTAAAAACTTGAGACTAGGGAAATATCCGATTGAGACACGCTTAAACTTAACACAAATGTCCATTGAACAGGCGCGTGATGCGCTTATTGAGAGTATTGAAACGAGTTTTAATCATGGCGTGAGAGTCATGTTAATTCAGCATGGTATAGGGCTTAAAAGCAAACCTATACCCGCTAAATTAAAAAGTTATATCAATTTATGGTTACCTACATTACCACAAGTTATTGCATTTCATTCCGCACATAAGAGCCATGGTGGTTTGGCGTCCACTTATGTCATGATGAAAAAGAATCCGCAACAGAAACTGATTAATCGTGAAAAACACGCAAAGCGATTTTCAAGTTAATGTCGTAAATATGCTTAGTAGATAGGTATTAAAAGAACACCGACGCATTGGCAGAAGCGTTTATTGCTGCAGTCACTGTCATTACAATGACAGCTAAAAAGACACTGGTAAATCCAATTTTTTTATTACGTTTAAACATGATTATTCTTTTTTGATTGTTATTTTTATTATTCAAGTGCCCCAAATACCTCGAGTAATCTCTTACATTCTTCAGTATTCGGAGCACGTAATTTAGCAGTGTAAAACACCGCTGAATTATTTTAAAGTATTAATTGACGAAACGACGTGCATTCCTAAATAAACGCATCCATGGGCTATCTTCTTGCCATTCACTTGGCTTCCAAGAGTTAGCTACAGCTCTAAAAACACGTTCTGGATGGGGCATCATAATTGTTACTCGTCCATCTTTGGATGTCAGCCCAGTGATCCCATTGACTGAACCATTTGGATTCGCAGGATATTGCTGCGTTACATGACCATGATTATCTACATAACGTAAACTCACTTGGCCTTGTTGTTCTACTTGTGCTAAATCATTTTGAGAAGCAAATTCAGCATGCCCTTCACCATGCGAAACAGCAATCGGCATACGTGAACCCGCCATACCGGCGAATAATACAGAAGGTGACTCTTGAACTTCAACCATAGCCACACGTGCTTCAAAACGCGCAGAGTGATTTTGCACAAAGTGAGGCCAATGTTCTGTACCAGGTATGATGCTATGTAAATTAGATAACATCTGACAACCATTACATACACCTAGCGCAAAGGTAGAGTTACGTTCAAAGAAGGCTGCAAATTGCGCTTTAGCTTGTTCATTATACAAAATAGATTTTGCCCAACCTTCACCAGCACCCAGCACATCACCATAAGAGAATCCACCACACGCCGCTAATCCGGCAAATTCATCCAAGGTAACGTTACCCGATAATACATCAGACATATGCACATCAATTGCCTTGAAACCGGCACGGTCGAACGCTGCGGCCATCTCATAATGAGAATTCACTCCTTGCTCTCGTAAGATGGCAACTTTAGGCAAAACACCTTTAGCAATATAAGGGGCACTGATATCTTCGTTAAGATCAAAACTTAACTGAGCATGTAAACCAGGATCATCTGCAACTTGTTTTTGTGCATGTTCTTGCGCTGCAGTCGCTGGATTATCACGTAAAGATTGCATGTGATAGGTTGTCTCAGCCCACTTTGTTCTCAATGCTAAACGTGACGCATTCAGTACCGTTTCATTATTAATGTTAACAACGATATTATCACCTGATTGGGCTTGACCAATTTGATGAACACACGTCGATAAACCATGTTCGCTTAGCACGCCCATCACGGTTTCAAGATCAGATTGCTTCACTTGGATGACACCACCGAGCTCTTCACTGAATAAGATAGGTAATGCATTATCGGCGTTTCCTAATGCAGACAAATCAACATCTATACCACAATGCCCAGCGAATGCCATTTCAGCCAAAGTCGTAAACAAACCACCGTCAGATACATCATGATAAGCTAAACAAAGCTGTTGACTGACAAGTGTTTGTATTGCGTTAAAATACCCCTTTAATAACTGAGGATCATCTACGTCAGGTACACTATCACCAAGTTGACCATAAACTTGTGCCAAACATGAACCGCCAAGACGCTGCTGCCCTTGACCTAAATCAATATAGATTAATTGTGTTTCACCTTGTTCTAGCTGTAATTGAGGGGTCAATGTTTTGCGAATATCATTAACCGCGCCAAATGCTGTAATCACTAATGATAAAGGAGATGTTACTGATTTAGTCTGGCCATCTTCTTCCCATTGAGTCTTCATCGACATTGAATCTTTACCAACAGGTATCGCTAAATCCAAAGCTGGACATAACTCTTCTCCAATCGCTTTTACAGCTTCATATAAACCGGCATCTTCACCTGGGTGACCTGCTGGTGACATCCAGTTAGCAGAAAGCTTTATTCTTTTGAGCGAACCGATATCAGAAGCTGCGATATTCGTCAGTGATTCGGCTACCGCTAAACGTGCAGAAGCACCAAAGTTCAAAAGTGCAACCGGTGTTCTTTCACCCATTGCCATGGCTTCCCCATGATAAGTATCAAATGATGCAGCGGTTACAGCAACATCAGCCACAGGGATCTGCCAAGGGCCTACCATTTGATCACGAGCCACTAAACCTGTAACAGAACGATCACCAATAGTAATCAAAAAGGTTTTTTCAGCTACTGTGGGTAAACGTAAAATACGGTCAACTGCATCTTCTACTGTCACCCCTTCTAACACTAGAGGATCAGGAGTAAATGATACGCTGTTTACATCACGATGCATTTTAGGTGGTTTGCCCAGTAACACATCAAGCGGCATATCGATTGGGTTATTGTTGTGCACTTCATCCGTTAATAATAAATGTGGCGCTTCAGTCGCTTCACCAACAACCGCAAATGGTGCACGTTCACGTTCACATAATGCCGCAAACGTCGCTAAATTTTCAGGAGCAACAGATAACACATAACGCTCTTGAGATTCATTACACCAGATCTCGTGAGGCGACATACCTGGTTCATCATTTGGCACATTACGTAATTCGAAATTACCACCACGACCGCCGTCATTTACCAATTCAGGGAATGCATTCGATAAGCCTCCGGCACCCACATCATGAATAAACTGGATAGGGTTATCATCACCCATCTGCCAACAACGATCGATAACTTCTTGGCAACGACGCTCCATTTCTGGGTTATCACGCTGTACTGACGCAAAATCAAGATCTTCATTTGATTGACCAGACGCCATTGAAGAGGCAGCTCCCCCACCCAATCCGATATTCATTGCAGGGCCTCCTAATACGATTAGCTTGGCACCAACCGTAATTTCCCCTTTTTGAGTATGCGATTTTCTGATATTCCCCAAACCACCGGCAAGCATTATGGGTTTATGATAACCACGTACTTCAGTACCATTAAAACTCGTTACTTCTTGCTCGTAAGTACGGAAGTAACCAAGCAAATTAGGACGACCAAATTCATTATTAAATGCTGCCCCCCCTAATGGGCCATCAAGCATTATGTCTAAAGCAGAAACGATACGAGAAGGTTTACCATATGGGACTTCCCAAGGTTGGGTAAATTCAGGAATATGTAAATTAGAGACACTAAAACCAACTAAGCCTGCTTTTGGTTTCGAACCACGTCCTGTGGCACCTTCATCACGAATTTCACCACCTGAACCTGTTGCAGCGCCTGCAAAAGGAGCTATTGCAGTCGGGTGATTATGGGTTTCTACTTTCATCAAAATATCAATGGCCTCGGCATGATATTCATACTCGTGCCCCGTTGGTGATGGGAAAAAGCGTCCTGCGGTATTCCCTTCCATGACGGCTGCATTATCAGCATACGCAGAATGAACAAACTCAGGCGTGTGCGCAAAGGTATTCTTAATCATTTTAAATAATGATTTTGGCTGTTCAACACCATCAATCGTCCAATCAGCATTAAAAATTTTATGACGGCAATGCTCAGAGTTTGCTTGAGCAAACATATATAACTCAATATCGTTTGGGTTACGTTGAAGGCGAGTGAAGCTGCTAAATAAATAATCAATTTCATCGTCTGCTAAGGCTAATCCGTAACTGATATTGGCATCAATTAAAGCTTGTTTACCTGCACCTAAAATATCAACTGATGCAAAGTGTCCTGGGGTATCTGTAATAAATAAGTTTTGCGCATCATCCATATCGTCTAGCACTATTTGTGTCATACGATCATGAATAAGCGTTTTCACTTGGTCACGCTGGCTTTGAGTCAAATATTCATCGGTAACAAAATAATAGGCTTCACCACGTTCAATTTTAGTCACGTTGGTTAACCCACAATTATGGGCAATATCAGTGGCTTTAGAAGACCAAGGAGAAATAGTACCAAAACGGGGTGTCACTAATAATAACTCGCCATCATGAGTAACCTCTTCGCGCGCAGGACCATATGTTAATAACTTATTCAACACATCCTGTTGAGCTTGAGAAAGCGGTTCATCTACTTTGACAAAATGCACATACTGAGCATTAATGGATGTCACTGGAAGCGCTAACTCTTGACATGCATCGAGTAATTTTTGATTCGCAAAATGTGATAATGAGGTACTGCCTGGGAGGATTAACATAACTTTGATTCCAGTCGTTTGATGAACGTTTTTCGAGTTGCAATTATAGATTAAATAGGACAATTTGATAAGAAACATTTACCATAGGGAGTATATCGGTTAACTTTTAACCTAAGCATATTATCAGAATCTAACTTTGGAGTTTTAGATGCATAAATTAGCTCTATTTATCCTCTCAGCATTATTGCTTCAAGGCTGCTATGAATTCACCAAACCGAGTAATGAATTAAAGCGTATTTTACAAGAAGGTAAAATAGTCATTGCTACTGAGTATGGAGCGAATTCATATTTTTTACAAAATGATATACCCAGTGGTTTTGAATATGAATTAGCCTCCGGGTTTGCTCAATTTATCGGCGTTGAATTAGAAATAAAACCATTTTATAACAACAGCTTAATGCTCAAGCAATTACAAAATGAAAATATCGACATCATTGCTTCACAGTTTTCTTTCGCGCCTGAAACGTTAAATCAATACAAACTCGGACCTGCTTATCAGTATTATTCTCAACAGGTTGTTATTCACAGAAGCCAGCGAAAATTATCCGATATTAACGAAATCTCCGGAAAAGTTTATGTACAACGTTACAGCCAACAAGCTGCCATCATGCAAAAACACCATAAAAGTGTGGATGTTAACCGTCTGAATTGGCAACAAGTTGAACAGTACGATGATGAAGAGCTATTATTATTAGTCGCAGAAAGAAAAATTGATGCGACCATCGCAAACTCGGCTTTAGTGAACGTGATGAGACGACGTTACCCGGAAATAAAAATGGGCTTGGATTTGGAAACGTCTTCTGCACAACATTGGCTGATGCATATAAATCAAGACGACTCTCTGTTAGGCGCATTACTAGAATACTTTGGCGAATTACAAAGCAGTGGAGAATTTAGTCGCTTACAAGAAAAATACTTTGGCCACATTCGCGAATTTGATTATGTAGATACTCGCGCATTTATAGCCGCCATTGAAACGGATTTACCTCAATATCAACCTTGGTTTGAACAGTACTCTGGTAACTTTGATTGGCAATTATTAGCTGCAACGAGTTATCAAGAAAGTCATTGGGAGAAACATGCTCGTTCTCCTACTGGGGTGCGTGGCTTGATGATGCTAACTCTCCCCACTGCTAAGGAAGTTGGGATAACTTCTCGTTTAGATCCAGAGCAGAGTATCCGTGGCGGGGCAACGTATCTGAGAAATTTATATGACAGAATACCTGCTCGCATCAGCGATCCTGATAAGATATATTTCGCTTTAGCAGCATACAACTTAGGGCTAGGTCATGTAGAAGATGCACGTGTATTAACTCAACGAAAAGGGTTTGATCCCGATTTATGGGTTGATGTAAAACAACACCTGCCTTTACTTAAACAAAAGAAATATTATCAAAATGCACGCTATGGCTTTGCCAGAGGTGATGTAGCAGTTAAATATGTAGAAAACATTCGTCGCTACTACGACAGTTTAATGTATATAACAAATGCTACCGCTTCAGCCGAAGAAAGTGAAATTGACATAAATTAGCCATAACATTGTCATAAACATTCGGTATCCTTTGATAATAATGATACATTCAATCAATTGAATCGTTCTACAGGGTCTATATATGAAAAAATCGAATTTTTATCGCACACATCGCCGTTTATCCGCCAGTAATTCTCGACGTCGAATTACGTTAAAGAGAAATCATCAAAGCATGTTACAACGAAGAAAAATGTTTAATTTATTTAACTTTGAAGCACTGAAGACTGAAATCTAATCAGACTTTAACTTCGCTAAGGCTGCTTTTTTCGCTAATTTAACCGCTTTTATTTCGGCCCTTCTATCTTTAAAAAACTGAGAAATTTTAGCTGAGCATAATTCAGATAACACCCCTCGTTGCAACTCTACTTGATGATTTAATTTATCATGTTGTAGTAAGTTTAAGATACTCCCGGCACAGCCAGTCTTAAGATCGGATGCTCCAAAAACCACTCGTTTCATTCTCGCATGCACTATTGCTCCAGCACACATTGCACAAGGCTCTAAAGTCACATACATTGTAGCATCTAAAATTCGATAATTATTAATGTGTTGCGCAGCTGATTGGATCGCCATAATTTCAGCATGTCCACATGGATCATGATTAATAATCGAACGGTTATAACCTTCTCCTATGATTTGATTATCTAAGACAATGACCGCACCCACTGGAACCTCACCCGTTTGTTGGGCTTTATCAGCTAAGGATAGTGCGTGTGTCATCCATAATTCGTCTTGTTCCATCTGTGCATCTTCAGACATGGGTATGCTGTACTCAATATGTAATAGATTTTAAAGATTCATTATAATGCATCTGCATTGGATTATTGTTTGATTTAACTATCAATGACCATCAAGAATAAATCGCTCTGCACGTTCAACTCGTCCAGGTTTACCACTGATCACTAAAATATCATCATCTAACAAAATTTCCTGCATTGAGGGTTCAAGTATGACATTGTTAGCGCGTTTAATTTTTTTTATGTGGACGCCATATTTCAACAAATCACATTGACCAACCGTTTTACCTACGGCCCAAGCAGAACGATTAATATTAATCGCATGCATGAAACGCAATTTATCTGCGCTCTCATAACTAACTTCCGTTGTTTCACCTGGATAAAAACCATGTAAATGATCATAGTGCCCTTTACGTTCATTACGAATACGTTTTAGGATTTTAGCCATCGGTACGCCACTGTAATGATATACCTGTGAAACTAACATCAATACCCCCTCTTGAAGCTCAGGTACCACTTGAGTCGCACCGCTATTATATAATGTATCCATGGCATAATCTTTACGTGTACGCACAATAATAGGGATATCACGATTAAACCCTCGGATACAATCAATGCATTGAGTTGCTTTAGGTATATGGTCAAATGTGACAATGACCGACACCGCTTTATCTATGTTGACACTGCGCAATATAGCTTTATCCGACACATCACCATAAATCACGGGTTCATCGGCCGTTTGTGATTCTTGCACCCTAATCGGATCAATATCAACCGCAATATAGTTGATATTTTCCATATCTAACATACGTGCAGTAGACTGGCCTACACGCCCATAGCCTAAAATAATGACATGACCCGTTCGTTCCTGCTCAAGTATTTGAGCATTGTTAATTGAATTCGCTGTAGAATCAGGTGCGAAGAAATTGGCAAAACGAACACTATTAGCAACAAGGTAAGGCGTGCACATCATGCTTAAAATGCCAATACTGACTAGAATTGAAGCCGTTTGAGAATCTAATACATTATGAGTCACAGCGAGTGACGCTAATATAAAACTAAACTCCCCCATCTGACATACCTTAAATGCAGCCGCCCAAGCATCGTTATGATTCGTGTTAAAAATTAAAGCGGAAAAACGGACAATTACTATTTTCAATATAAGCATAGCAACTAAACCGCCGACAATAATAGACGCATAGTTCCATACAATGAGTAAATCCAAACGCATCCCTACGGTAACAAAAAATAATCCCATCAAAATATCTTGAAAAGGCCTAATATCTGACTCTAATTGATATTTGTATTGGCTCTCACCTAACATCATACCAGCGATGAATGCGCCAAGCGCCAGTGATAATCCCATTGCATAAGTCAATCCAGAGGCCATTAACACCACAGTGATAGTCGTTAATACAAATAACTCATCCGTACGCGTATTCGCAATTTCTCGAAACACCTTAGGTAAGACCCACTTACCAATCAATAACAGCGTAGTAATAACAGCCATTCCTTTTAAGAACGCGAACAACATCAACATGCTAAAAGATGAATCTGAAGGACTATTGATCAAAGGAATAAATATGAGAAATGGTACAACCGCTAAATCTTGGAATAACAAAATTGACACAGCAAGTTGTGATCGTGGTGTATTTAATGTCCCCATTTCTGCCGTTTGTTTAATGACAATGGCGGTTGACGATAATCCTATTATCCCACCAATCACCATCGATCCGGATAAAGAGAAACCAAATAAATAGGCGATACCTGCCGTCGCTAATGTTGTCAGTAGCATCTGACTCATACCTAGCCCAAAGACTAAATGCCGCATTGCTTGTAACTTAGGTAAAGAAAATTCTAACCCTAGCGTAAAAAGCAAAAAAACAATGCCTATTTCAGCGAGTACATGCATTTGCTCAGGATGATCAAATAAACTTAAAGCACTAGGACCAACAATGATGCCTGCAAACAAATACGCGAGAATGGGCGGTAAGTTAACCCGTTTAAAACACCATGTAGAAATAACAGCAACTACAAGTAAACTTAATACAGAGATAAATTCAGTAGGCATCACTCTTCCTTAGTTAATGCATAGGTGCGTCCATTACACCAAAGGCTAAT